>MDTG01187035.1_pt1 | contig 10621 bp, 17 predicted proteins | sample 811421 | NCBI WGS metagenome assembly MDTG01 (sample SAMN05326645, study PRJNA326480) | marine metagenome | isolation source: seawater | place: Pacific Ocean: South East | collected 2011
AGCAGGAAGTTCATTCGATACAGTATGGGGGGACACTTGGTTAGTGGATAGCCCACTGACAATGGACGAATACAGAACACTTATTACAAACCAATATTCACAGTATACTGACAACATAGGAGTCTGGGGTAGTTAAGATGGCATTGAAGGTGGAGTATGAGACTGAGTTTGGGATAACATGCGATTACGCATATTGCGTCATAGTTGATGCCCGTGTGGATAAGAGGGTGGATATCACTGAGGACGGTGATAAAGTAAATTCGTTCACTGTCAAATATCGTGGTAAGGTGTATGCTAGTGACGATGCCTACGAGCAAGACGCATCGGCAATCAGCGGTTTCAATGGCGATTTTGAGTTGGACACGGCTAATGCTAAGACCCAGTATAACTTACTGAAGCAGTGCTACCTGCATCTGAAGACCCTTCCCGGAATATGGGAAGACGCCACAGATTGCTAGGTTCTTCATCGGCAATACTTATACCGTCGGGAATATCGACCTTAGTTTATGTCTGAGGACGAGATAGAACAAAGCACACCAACAATTGACTTGCTAGACGAAAGATTCACTGGGGAAGTAGACGTTAAACTGACCAAGGGTCAGGTCATTTTCCTACACAATTTCGTAGAACAGAATGTTCAAGCCCGTGGTTTTAGAATGGTACAGTTCGCATTTGACCTAATGACAAGACTGGAAGAAGTAAACTCAAAAATAGTTGAAGAGTTGACTGGCAGCGGTACGACTGTCGAAGTCAATAAGACAGTGATAGAACCTGACGCACCCGATAAGAAGAGCGGTGACGAGATTTTCACAGCGGAGGAATCTGCTTGAGTTTCGCATGGTTGAAGAAGATATTCAAGGGAAAGCCAAAAGAAGAAAAGCCATACCCTGATTTCGAACAGCATACTGTGTTAAACAGTAAAGTTATAGAGCCATACGATGCAACTATCGATGAAGTGGCTCAGACATTAGAAGGCGACGCCTACGTCGAACATGTCAGGGAAATGCGACGAGCAACTGAAGATACCATGACTGCTACCGAGTTCTACGAGGAACACACAGAAGAAGACGAGGATTCGGGGCCAGAACATGAAGAAGTTGTGGAAGAACCAGTTCTTTCCTCTGAACCAACAAAGAAATACTCTTGGAACGAGTTTCGTTCCGCACACAAGGGGATGACTTCATCTGAAATCTCCGGACTGTGGGCTGAATACAAGGAAGGAACATACGAGGTGAGAACCAATGAATGAAGCAATAGACGGAAAACAAAACGCACCAACAGTGACGGCACACCAAATTAACATCTCGATAGCCAAGCAGGTTGCTGGGTTGGTTAAGTCCACTCTTGGGCCATACGGTATGGACAAAGAGATGGTAGACGCTGCTGGAGAAGTAGTTATGACTAATGATGGGGCGACCATTCTAAAGGAGACTAAACTAAACCATCCCTCTGCTAAGATTATCACAGAAGTAGCAAGGACTCAAGAGGAGAACTGCTACGATGGGACGACAACCAGTGTCGTAATCACTGGTGAACTGATGGACAAGGCACAAGACCTACTAAACAAGAAGATACACCCTACTAGGATAGCCAAGGGATTTGCACTCGCTAATAGGAAGGCACAAGAAGTCCTACCTAACATGGCTCTAGATGTTAATGATGACATTCTAAAGACCGTTGCAGCCACTGCTATGACTGGAAAGACCGCTGAGATAGATGGCGACCACCTATCGTCAGTTTGTGTTGAAGTCGCTAACGCTACTACTCTAGATAATATATCGATAGTAAGAAGGTCAGGAGGTAGAGTAAGTGATTCTATTGCCATAGCAGGTATACTAGTAGATAGAGAGAAGTCTCATCATAACATGCCTGATGTAGTAGAGGACGCTAAGGTGGCTCTAATAGATGTGGACATTACTCTACCGGAGTTTGCTCAACAGGTACAAGTGCAAGTCCAAGACAACACCGCAGTTCAAGCATTCATAGAGAGCCGTAAGGAACAACTACACGGTATAGCAAAGGGTATCACCGATAGTGGTGCCACCGTCATCCTATGTATGAGAGACATTGACAGGTACATTCAGGAATACTTCGCCAAGCACGGTGTTTACGCTGCCCGTAGAGTTGCTAGAAGCGACTTAGAGGCAGTCTCCAAGTCAACAGGCGCAAGAATAGTCTCTGCAATAGATGACTTGAGCCCCGAAGACCTAGGAACAAGCGGTAAGGTAGAAGAGATTAAAGTTGGGGAGAAACCACTAATCAAGTTAACAGAGAATAAATCCGATGCAGCAGTATCGGTTCTGATTAGAGGACCTACCCAATCTGCTACCGATGAGATATCCCGAGCGTTCGATGACGCGGTAGGGGTAACTACTATCGCTATCGAAGACGGAAAGGTTGTACCGGGAGGCGGTGCGCCCTTCCTATTCCTATCGAAAGAACTCAAAGAATATGCAAATAGCGTAGGTGGTAGAGAGCAGTTGGCAATTACCGCTTTTGCTGAGGCATTGGAGGTAATTCCATCGGCTTTAGCAGAAAATAGCGGTCTTGACCCACTCGATACACTTATTTCACTAAGGCACCTCCACTCATCCGAAAGCGGCTCCGTTTACGGGGTCGACGTTGAGGAAGGCGGTGGAAAAGACATGCTGAAAGCAGGGGTAGTAGAGCCTACTAGAGTAGTCTCTCAAGCACTCGAAAGTGCTACCAATATTGCTTCTCAGTTGTTGCGTATCGATAACATAATCGAGATGCACACAGTAAAGGAGATTGGAGACGATGGATTCAACTATTGAGGAAAAGGTTAGCACTGCTTTGGCCGCACTAAAGGAATCCGGCGTAGACTTTCTTCTTATGGTAGAAGATGAAACCGGAATAGCATATTTTTCCAACAACAAAGCCGACAGGCTATACATAGTAGAATAGAGGTGAACCAAAAATGCCGATAGAACCCCCAAGAAGCCCGCTAGTAGACTTATATTACAACTCAGTTAACGCTGGGGAAAGAACGAAAGACCAAGAAGACATGGCCGAGATTCAGAAAGAATCAGAAAACCGATTAATAGGTTCGATGGGGGTACAGTCAGTATTCCTAGCACTCGCTATTATGCTATACGAATCATGGGAATGGAGTCAATTTGCTGAAGTATGGCAGTCAGCGGTGTTCTTCGGAATGCTTGCTTTCTCCTTCCAAGCGGCCTTGTATATGGTATACCGTACCATATTCGAGGACTCAACCAATTACAGACGCCAACTAAGACGTATGAAGAACAAGAACAAGCGCCGGATGGCCAAGATTAAGTTCGACGTAGAGCAACAAAGAACAGAATGGCTATTCGACCAGCAGATGCAACAGTTCGCTAGCGCTCAGGCTATGGCTAGGGCTGACGGGATAATCACTCCCGAAGAGCAGATGTTGTTGAATCAGAAGAAATCACAATTAACCAACACTGCCCAGCAACTCAATCCCGAGATGAACCTAGACGAACTTGCTAGGCAGTTAGGGCTTGACAGAATGACAATGGGTGGTCTACCAATAGGACCAAAGTTGACGGTGACTCAAGCCCCTTTAGGGCATTTCCAGTCCCAACAACTGGGGCTGGAACAAAACCAGCAACAACCCAAGAACCAATAGAAGAATCAAAAGATAAGGGAAACGAGGATATGGGACCGGAACTGGATTCACTTTCAGCACAAGTAGATACCCCAATCACCGATTCTCAACCAATCGAAGAATCAGCCCTGATTCCCTGTCAAGGGATTACCTCAATGGGTACAACGTGCGGTAGAATGAGTAAAACAGGATGGTGTCACCAACATGGGCCTACTCTTTAGTGACGTTGGTGATGACCAACAGGCTGCTTTAATGCAGAATATGTCGGTCGGTATGACTTGGCAATTCAGATACATGAGGCTAAGGTGGTTTGTCATATCGGTAATCTGCTTCTTCGTTGGGGGATTGACTGCTTCGGTGATAGATTACTTCATATTCAACTCCACAGAATACAAAGGACTGTTCGACTTATTGATTAACAGATTAACAGGTGGTTAAACAAATGGCAGCAGAGATAATCATCGCTCATGGGATATGGAGGCTATCTCAGACACTAGCCTCTCTAATACCTGTTAATATCAGTGTGATAGGCCCATCAGGAAGCGGCAAAACAACTCTAGACCGGCAGTTAACCACTAGAGGGGAAGTCAGAATGTTTTCCGACGCTGAGAGAACCCACCACAATAAGACATGGCTAGGAAACTACAAGATGCCGGAAGCAACTAAGAAAAGGGTGAAGTCGGAAGGTCTCGCTAGAACAGTAGTTTCTAGAGATTTAGGAGGCCATGATGAGTACCGTAACCTATGGCTAGCAGATATGATAAATAGAGATAGTAAGAATGTATTCGTTATAATAGACCATAGACATATATTAGATATTAATAATGTAGATAATCAAGCAGCGCTAGGATTCCTAGTAGAGGCACTGCAAAAGAAGCGAAAGCCTAGAGGACTCACTCTTAGAGGCTGGTTCCGATGGAAAAATTGGTACCCTCGTAGGGTAATCATAATCGCTAACAAAGCAGATGAGTGGATGACCGACGAAGACCATGAGACATGGAAGAAAGGGTTTATCGCTAGACATGGCATATTCGACGTATTTAGGAAAGACTTGTTCCGATTGCAGGAGATGGACATCCCTGTGTATATGGACGCTATGAGTGCTAGATATAGTTGGAACGTACAAGACGCATTATACAAGGGGTTGATGATATGACAGAAGACGACACATACACAGACGTAGTAGCGCAGGTTGATTTCGCGTTCTCTACGCACACCGATGAGAAGAAGAGAAGACGACAGAACATAAGGAGAGCGATTAAGGCCCTAAAGCCTACAAAGAGAAGCATCCTTTCACCAAGAAGATGGTGGTTTGGGGGAAAATGGGCTCATAGATTACCCACCCAATGCTGTATAGACGGGGTTGACTGCACACATGCTGACTATGGTGACTTGAGAACACACTACATGAGAGACGAAAACGGTAGGATGAAGAAGTTCCAACCGTGGAGCGGTGTCTTAGAAGGAAGGGGTGTTCCCGTACCGGGGACGTATTGCCCTCAACACCTAATGCTATTTCACAAACTATCAGAGTGGTTGATAGAGGAAGACGCGGAAGCCGACCCGAAACTACTCACTCGAATGATGAAGAGGGGGATTACTTACATCCCCGTTGTGAAAAAGAAGAAGAAACCCGAGGCTCCACTAGTTCAGAAGTGGGAACCTGTCATGCTAGAGGCTAGGAATGACGGGATACCTGTCTTAGAACTACGGGATTCAACAGACTGTCCTAATTGTGGGTATCATATCACTTTAAGGACTAAGTTAGTCGCCCTTCAAGAGGGGAAGTTAAAAGCAACAGCACCTTCAACAGGGTTGGCAAATAACATGAGGAGCCAAGAAACAAACGAAATGGAGACGAGATAATGGGATTATTTGGAAGTAAAAGTAACACGCTAGACATCCCCGGAATAGGGGCGGGAGTCAGTCAAGAGCAGATGAATATGTTCGCTAACGCGGCACAACAGTCTGGATTGCAGGACTACGGAATGCAAATGGTGAATCAATTCACAGGCGGCGGTTTAGACACCGAGCAAATAGAATTGTTACACCACATGGTGGCAAGGCACCCTAATGAAATGGATATTTTCTTAGTCCAAAGCCCACAGTTCTTACTGGGATTATCGGAGTTAATCTCCTTAATCATGAGAAAAGAACTCTATGCTTGGTTCAATTCGCCTGTAAGACCCTCCACTGTCAATGCGGAGCAAGCAGCAACATTGGGATATTCAACAATAACTCAAGAAAACATCGATGCAACACTGGCTAAGATGGTTCAGGGTACTGACCCAACAGGAATGGTAACTACACCACAGCAAAGAATCAATTCTGCTGACGCAGAAGCAGCATCCGTTCTCAACCAATACAAGTTCGGACATCAAATGGGTGTAATGAACAACCAAATGGGCATGATGAACAACCAAATGGCTCAGATGGGTAATATGAACCAACAACAGATGAACCAACAACAGATGATGCAACAGCAGATGATGCAACAGCAGATGCAGCAACAGCAAGGTGGCGGATTATCCGGGGCCCTTGGAGCGTTCGGTTCAAGTTTGATTAGAGGCTCATTAGGGCTACCACCAGCCGGAATGTATGGCGCACAACAAGGGATGTATCCACAGCAAAATATGATGGGTGGACAGGTTCCTAATGGGATGAACGGCCAAACTGCTTAAGTTATAGTCCCCTGTGCGATAGACAGATGGTAGCCAGTCAGAACCAGCGACATTCTCTTTACAGGGAGATAGGAAACGCACATAACGGCTCTCTTCCGGCCTACGGAGCCGCTGGAGAGATGAATGCTCAGATGAACCCTGCAAGTTTTATGAAACACCGCAAGGTTACTCCTTTAATCAAAGAACCTGTTTCTTTAGATGGGTTCGGACTAAGTGAAACTCTAGGTGGAACCGGCCTCATCCTACTTGGGATGATTTACGTTGGTCAAGACATGCCGGGTGCGCGTGGCGCTCTTGATTGGACAAAGAAGAAACTAGAGCAACCTAAGCAAACTACACAACAACTACTTACTGGTATAGGTATACTAGGATTAGCATATAGAGCATACATGAACTGAGTGATACAATGTCTTACGGAAGATATTCCCTTTACGGTAGTGATGAGGAAGACGGAGATGAGATGGATATGTCGGGATTCCTCGGCAATCAGCCTTACGAGGCTCCACCGGAAACTCAAGTGAAACCCAAAGTCAAGGCTAGACCAAGAGGCGGTGGTTCAAAGACTGCTTATCCCCCAAATATGGGCTACACAATCCCCAATCCAGTTCATTCAGAACCAAACGATGAACCATTATACTACACATTAAGTCCATTTTACGCTCATGACGAGGCTCTAGGTGGTAAAGCCGTCGCTTGGACCAAATTAGCAGGTGTAACATCAATGGGAATAAGTGGAATGTATGCTCTAGGAGCAAGATTACAGTCTCCAGTAGCCAATAAGGCCTTTATTGCCTCTACCGCAGTCTATCTACATCCTACTTTAGGGTGGAATCACGGTCTCTTAAGACCAGTCAAGGGTGACTCTCTTGTCACAAAAATAGGAGCCGGCACTGGTAAGTTGATTATCCATGGCGCAGGAGCCGTAGTATTCTACAAACTGTTGAGGCGATAAGATGAGTTACTTCGGAGTATCAAACCCTGAGTTAGACGCACCACTTAGCGGTATGCGTGCTGCTCGTAGAGGCAGAGCAAGAGCCCAAAGAAAAAGAGTCTCTCATTCTCAAATGGCAGGTAGAAACGGTGGTTTCGCTGACCCTAGAGAGATAATGGCCTACCACAACAAAGGCGAATTGTCTGATGCGGCTACTATACAGGCTCTAAGTCTATTTGGAATAGGTAGTATTCGCGCTAAAGGTATGCTTGGTGGCTCCCATAGGGCAAGACAACAGTCTGCTATGATGGGTGCTAGGCGTCAACAGGCTGCTTTCCGTAGCATGGGTAACGGTGGTGGTAATGGTAGTGGGCCTACGAAAAGATATTTCGCTGCCAATGATAGGAACGGTGGGAATTGGCAAATAGAATTAGAATATGTAGGTCAACACGTTGGAATGGGTCAATTGACCAAGTGGAGAGTCAGAAGTCTAGATGGAGTGGTACAAGCATGGATGAAAAGCGGCTCAGAAATGAACGCTAGTTTGGCTAAACAAGCAGCCCAAACCGCAATAGAATCACTAGTTGAAGATGTTCAGGACCAAGACTTCGTTGTAGATGAGTTTGGAGAGAACTTTCAAGACGCTTTAGGGAACTTTTGGGCTATAAGATACAGTACTCAATACACCGGAGGAGTGATTACTTGGGTCAATTGGTCAGTTAGTTCAGTAACTCTAAACCTTTCTTACACTGGCCAAGCAGAAACAAAGGCTGCTGGAAGAATTGCCGCTCTAAATGCGGTTGAGGCATGGGTAGCCGTTCAGCAAGTAGATAACGACGGTGACGGAGACGCTACCGGTGATGGAAACGGCTCCGACTCTAATGGAAACGGTTCCGATTCTAATGGAAACGGTTCAAATTTCTCTCAGACATTCACATTCAACCACCCCGGATTGGGCAGTGCTAGTGGAATCGGGCCATCAGTATGGACAATTGTAGCAACACTGACAGCAGATAATTGGAATTACACGGCTAGTTCGCCTAATTGGGACTTCCCAGTGAATTCGGATAGAAACTATCTTTCTGCTGAGGCAGCAAGGACGGGGGCCGAAGACAGGATTAACAATTCGATAATGGCTGCGGGCGGTTACACAGGTGGAAACGGTGGAAATGGAAACGGTGGAAATGGAAACGGTGGAGAAACAGGTGGAAATGGAAACGGTGGAAATGGAAACGGTGCAGAAACAGGTGGAAATGGAAACGGTGGAAATGGAAACGGTGCAGAAACAGGTGGAAACGGTGTTTCTACAAGCGACTTATCTGACTACACGTCCGCTCAGGACGTCATAGACGGTCGTAAATTGGGTGTAATTAGTTACAGGGATGCTCACAATGCCTTGGTAAATCAGTTCGGGTGGAGCGAGAACGACGCTTCTGAGGCTCTAAGAACTGAATCTTCTTCAAACGATTGGATTGACTTCGAAACTGATGGAGACACCTTTAGAGAAACCGGAGTAGATAATACCTTACCAGTACAGGCACAGACGCAACAAGTCGTTCCTGCGGGTACAGGCCTTAACATGCCAAGCACTCCTGTCCTAGTAGGCGGAGCAATCCTAGTAGCGGGAGTAACGGCAGTTGCTTACACTTCTAGGAGGAACTAAGATGGTAGAAGTACCGCTTATCCCAACGACCACTGTGTTGGCAGTAGGAGGAACGGCTATTTATTTCCGAAAGCCTATTATTAACGCAGGTACAATGGTCCGAGATGCAGCGCTCGATAATCCGCTACCAACTTTAATCGCCGGAGCAGTAGCAGTTCCAGTTATCTACAAACTTGGAGGATTTACTACTACTGACAAGTGGAACACCGAGGCTCCTTACACTCCACAACCAACTGCCAATCAAAGTAATGCCCTTGTTGCTAGAACCGCAGCAAGAGTCAGTAATGTTGCCGACAAAGCCATTGTCAAGGCTAACACAGAGAGGATGATAGAGATAGATGCAGAACTCATTAGTGGTGTGTCTGAATCGAAATACATCATGCTAATGCAGGAAAAGGGCAGACTTAGGGATGAAAACATCAGATTAGAGGCTAAAATTATTGAAAACGAGCGTGCAATTAGAACTCACAACTCAACAATTCATCCTTGGAGAGACAACATTTCAGATTGGTATGTCAAAAACGGACCTCTAACAACCGAGAATAGAGCCATGGCATCCTCGGTGCTTTTCTTCGGAGCAGGAGCATACTTAGTTTACAACCTAGTAGGCGATAAGAAGGTGTTTGCGTACAAAGGACGCACTAAAAGAAGGCCAGCAACGGCCTTCGGCTTTACAGCGTGAGTTAAATAGAAGTGAATACAGGGTGGTATCATGGCAAAGAAAGGCGCACACTTGAACGCCCACAAAGTAACACCGAAACCAAAACTGGCTGCAATCATCGGTAAGACCCCGGTTTCTTATTCTCAAGCGATGGCGAAATTGCATAAGGACATCAAAAAACTCGGTCTAAAGGGTGAACTTGGTGATGGTTACAAGGTCAAGTTCAAGGGAAAGAGTGGTAAGACCATAACATCCACTGGTGGACAAATAATCCATTGTGGAGAAGACCCCGACTGGAAAGCACTCTGCGGTGGGAAGAAAATGATTTCACAGTTTGCACTAGCCGGACTAGTAAAGAAGCATAGCACTCCACCTAAGTAATCATTAAACACACATTGATTAATCAATCATTACCCACTAGGCTAATGAACTCAGGACACATACTAGCAGTACTCATAGGTTTTTACGCATCTTTCGCCCTTACAGTGATGAGCGTTTCACCGATGTTAGGCTAATCAAGGCCACTAACACTTAGAATAATCTCATAAGCAACTATCCTATGGCGTTAGTATGGTGTCCGTAGACCAAATACCCGGATATCGCGACCCAAGGTCAGGGACTTGGGCTTCCAACATACAGAAAATCCACTATGATTACGGTGGGAACATGCCCTTCGAGCCAAGCGATACTAGAGTTGCCGAAGCAACATACATCGGATTAGGGACCTTAGCAATCGGCAGCCTACTAATGATTCTCCCCCAAACCGGAAGCATCGGTAAAATTACCAAGAAGTCATGGTGGCCTTATGCTGGAACATTCCTAGTCGGATATACAACTTGGTATCTCACAGATTTAGCAGGGTTGGGTCCTAGACCTGCTGCACTATACTACAAAGTTGTCTCAGACGATAACTACCGAAGGCGGTTCAAACTTGAAGCACGTACCGGTGGGGAGTATTAGAAAAACAAGTTACTGATGATGTAACTAGATGCGTTCAGTATCATACCTGCGATAATCAGTTGTTGGGTTAACTTCCATCTATTATCCATAGTTTCCTTGACATCTTGAAGGG
>MDTG01210551.1_pt1 | contig 10620 bp, 9 predicted proteins | sample 811421 | NCBI WGS metagenome assembly MDTG01 (sample SAMN05326645, study PRJNA326480) | marine metagenome | isolation source: seawater | place: Pacific Ocean: South East | collected 2011
AAAGGCTTTTTACTAGATCTTCATATGGAACTTATTGATACTCCAGGAATTTTATGGCCCAAATTAGATAACCAAGCTACAGCAAAAAAACTTGCACTTACAAAATCGATTAAAGAAACTATTACAGAAGATTCTCAGCTTGCTGATTGGCTCCTAACGTTTCTAAAAACATATTATCCAGATCGACTAAAAACACGCTACAAACTCAATACTATCAATAAACACAATGATATACTTATACAAGACATTAGCCACACCATGAAATGGCTCACAAAACAAAATAGCCCAAACGAAGAAAAAGCAACCCGTCAACTAATTGAAGATTTTCAAAAACAACGTTTTGGAGCCATAAGTTTTGATCAACCTACTACAGGTGTTGGATAATTCAAAATTGTAATAAGATGTAAAAGGACTTGTAAATTATCAGTAGCTTCTTGTTTTGAAATTTCTCTTTCAGAAACTTTTTCAAAATAATGACCAACATTTTTATATGCTTGCAAAATTTTTGTATCCATCTCATTACCAGAGTTATATATATCTTTCTCTAATTGAGGCAATAATTTAGTTTCATAAACACGTTTAATGTCCTCTTGAATATCAAGATAGTTTTCTGAAGATAGTAATTGTCTTTTCAATAGAAAATAGTCGCCTATCAGCGTTGTTTGCAAGTTATAAAGTTTTAATTCTGGTTCAGATTTAGTATCTAAATCATTGCCTGTAATTGTTTTATAATACACTTTACATCTTTCATATTTATTTTGAGCTTCAGCTAAAATAGTATCATCCATACCAGCTAATCTTAATATTTCAGGATTAAAATCCTTCAGAACATTTCTATGATCTTCCATCATAGCTTTAATAAAAGGATTTGAATTATAACTTTTTTTTGTAATACAAGAAGGTCTCTTGTCAGCAAAATAATCCAAAGTATAAAGCGCCGTAATAGGAAAAGCTAGACGACCTAAGGTATTAGCCGAAATAGCCCTCAAATCCGTAAATAGTGTAAATTCTTTAGTTGAAAAACGTGATCCTCTCTTTAAAGCTAACATATCATTATATAACAATCGTAAATCATTCTCATTTTGAAGAAATCGTGTAAGACTATTATCAAATTCCTTAATGTCTCTAGCTGTTTCTGAAAAAGTGTCCAAAGAAATACAATTTTTATAATATTCACTAGCATTTTTTATTTCATTTAATATATCCTTAATATTATATTGTGATTTAAAGTCTTCAAGTGTTATTTTTTCTGGATCAATAACAGTTAACGCTTTAGAAGTTTCTTGTGTAAAATGATGTAATCTAGCGGGGTAAGAGCCTGGCTGTAACGTTTTTCTAGTAAAAACATTACTTAAATCAAATGTAGAATCTAGATTAAAACCTCTTGCACTATGAGACCCCTCACCACTTTGAATATCGCAATCAGGAAATTGTATTTTCAATTCCGTCCCCTTGATATTAGTAAGTGTATTTCCAACTTGTCCAGCTCTTAAGTTAGTATCACTTCTAGCATACATAACTCTTTTATCCCAATCTGGATAATAATTACTATTACGTTCTACAAAGGCACAAGAATCATACACAGATTTTTCATTTTCAAATAAAGGTCTGATATGAACAGGCTTAGAATCATCATCTCTTAATAAATATTCTAAAATTTTAGCAGCACCAAAATGGTCATCGTGTTCACAATCAGCTAAAATAAGATCATAACAATGATCTCCTAACACATGAAACTGTCGTAAAAAATCAATGTTATACCGTGCTTCTCGCGTTGATTCTGAAGCATCTTTAATAAACTGATTAAGATGTAATTTATACACCTGCTTGTTCTGAGGGTCAATTTTTAAATTTCTATAAAAATCATGTAATAAAGGAGCCTCAGAATTTATTCTAGTATCCAGGTCAGGAAAAACTGAATATAAAGATTCTAAAATAGAATCCGATGAAACACGCCCTTGGAAATGACATCCATCAACTATAAATTTTGATGATTGCAAATCCAGTTTATCTATAAATTCTTGTGATTGTAAATCCAATTCAGCTTGTAAAGATGTTGTTAATTGATCTGACATCTTCTGCCATCTAACCATCAACGCTATAGGATCATCTAACTTAGCTAAATCATTTGAATCAACCCTATTAGCACAAAAAACATCCAAAGAAGCACTTTTTTTCTCAACAGCTTCTGTATATAGTGGTTTCATTTTTTGATGAACGATGTCTAGTTTTAGATCTTTTTCCAAAAAATTTTTTTGATGATCTATAAGCTCTCTCAGTTTAGCACTAGAAGACCCATCTAACTTATCTTCAAGAAATTTATTTTGCTGGAGGTGATAATCTCGAAGAATAAGCATACTGCCGACTGGTGGTATAGATGTTCTGTCTCCATCAGCAGGACCCCAAGCAAGAATTTCAATTCCATAAGGAAACTTACCCTTCATTTGAAAAGCAGCATCAGGATGAGTTGTAAGTGGATTATTAGCAAGATAATCTTTATCATCTGGAAATTTAACTGAGTAAGCAGTAGCAAAAGCATAAATAGCATTCATTTCATCCTTAAAATTAGGTGCGTTAGGAGATCCTGGTATCGGATGATATATACTAAATTTCAACTGGCCCCAAGAGTCTTTCGATGGAGGTCTAGAAGATTCAAAAAAAACTGGTGATTGTGATCTAGAATCTACAAGCATTTCTGGAGATTGAGATCTAGAAACTAAAGAAGGTAAAGAAGTAATAGATGAAGCAGACCCAAAAAGATGCCTCTTTGGTAAAGAAGAAGAAGAAGAAGAAGAAGAAGAAGCTCTTGATACCATAAAACAAGATAAACATCTACCAAAACTTAGAGTCATAAAGAAAATCCCTTTTTATTAAATAATAATATAAAAATTTTATAACATTATTATTTTTTTTCAAGTAAAAAAAATAATTGAAAAAATTAATAGAAATTAAAAAACAAAAAAATCATCAAGAATCTTCTTGTCGATGTCCCTTAAAAAACAATCGTATTGTATGTCCAAAAAAACCACCTAAATAAGATCGAATACGTTTTTCTAAAAAACGTTTATAATCTTCTGTTAAATATCGTTTATGATTCACAAAACAAACAAAGGTAGGAGGCAATAACTCTACTTGAGTTAAATAATAGATTTTTAATTGCTTCCCATACTTTGCGGGCGGAGGAAATCGTCGAATAACATCTTGATTAAAATCATTTAAAACCTTTGTTTGTATCCGTTCTTTAACAGAAGTAAACATACCTGGAACTTGTCTTAACAACTCAGGAACCCCCTTTTTAGTAACCGCTGATCCAAATTGAATAGGATAATTAACTAACTGATGCATTTCTGATTCCAAAATATGCTTAAAATCTTTTTGAGTTTGATCAGATTCTAATAAATCAGATTTGTTAACAAAAATAATCATACTTTTTCCAGCATCAATAATAGAATGAATAATTTTTTTATCTTGATTACAAAATCCACGTTCAGCATCAATTAACATAATAACAAGATCCGATTGATCAATACTACGATTAGTTCGAACCGAAGAATAAAATTCAATATTATCTTTCATCTTTGATACTTTTCGTAAGCCGGCAGTATCAATAAGCTCAAAAACAGTATCATCTTGCTTAAAAAACACATGAATTGAATCACGCGTTGTCCCTGATTTTGGATTTACAATACTATGATCAGAATCAATAATCGCATTCAGTAAACTTGACTTTCCCACATTAGGCCTACCAACTAATCCTATCTTAAACCGTTTCTCTAAAGAATCTATCTGTGAATCTGAATTGGAAAACCCCATAATCAAGCGATCTAACATTCTATTTAAACCACGCCCTTGAAGTGAAGATACTGGTAACGGCTCACCTAAACCCAGTTTACAAAATTCAGATACATGCTGTTCTAACACATCATTATCAGCTTTATTAGCAACAAAAACAGTTTTTTCTGGAACATGTTTACGCAATAATCGAGCAATATTTGTATCAGCTGGAAGTAAACCTTGCTGAGCATCTACAACAAAAATAATTTTACTCATATCAAAAATAGCTGTTTGAACAAGAGATTCTACATCCGATTGAAATTCAAAAGAATCATTTTTTTCTGCAAAAACACCGCCACTATCCACAACTAAAAATGAGGTCTGTTTATGAGTGACTAAAAACTCATTTAAATCACGTGTAACACCTGGTTTATCAAGTGTAATAGTTGCTTTTGTTCCTAATAATCGATTAATCAAAGTTGATTTACCTACATTAGGTCTACCAATAATTAAAACTTTTGACATATTCATGATAGAAAAGCTTAATTTGAACTTAATTTATTTACAAGCCTTACTTAAAAAAATAATAATCAAATAACAACAAGCTTTAATTACGTCACTAAATCATTAAGATATAAAAGAATCCAATACATAACGAAACAAAAAGGTATAACCATCCGTCTTACCAGAAATTTTTATTTCCCATAAACCCTTTGATAATTTCTTAAAATTAACACAAGGAGACTCAAAACCAAGTCCTTCAACATTTTTTAAAGCAGCTAAAATAATAACCTGATCTTTTTTTGTTAAAGATTTTAAAAAGTCTAGTACAGAAACCTGACCCGAAGGTGTCTCCAAAAACTCTATCTTCATACCTAAAATTATACCCAGATGACTATATTTATAATAGTTTTTCTTATAGCAAAAGCCATCAATTTTAATTACAATACAATACTATGAACTTAAATATTATTTTTTGTGGATCTCCCGAATTCTCTTGTGAATCGTTAGCTATATTAGCAAAACTAAACATAAACAAAACAATCACCGTAATCACACAACCTGATAAAATAAGAAAACGTGGTAATAAAATTCAGCCCACACCCGTTAAAGCCTTAGCACTTCAACACAACCTAACTGTTCATACACCAAAGTCAAAAAATGAATTTGAAAAACTAATAACTAATATTAAACCCGATCTTATTATTGTAATAGCCTATGCAATGATAATTCCAAAAGATATTACCGATACCTATCTATGTATTAATGCACACACATCATTATTACCAAAATATCGTGGAGCATCCCCTATTCAAACAGCCCTACTCAACCAAGATAACGAAACAGGCATATCCTTAATTCAAATGAATAGCAAACTAGACGAAGGAAATATTATCACCCAAACAACCATTCCCATTGAAAAAACAGATACCTATGGACTCTTACATGATAAATTAGCAACCTTAACAGCCAACATGATATTAGAACTTGTACAAAGTTATTTAAAAAACCCTAACGTTGGCAGTACCCCTCAAAATCATAAATTAGCAAGTTATTGCTCAAAAATAACAACAAGTGATTGTCAGTTAAATATCAACGATCCCATCAAAACAAACTTAGCAAAAATAAAGGCTTATAGCCCAAAACCAGGGGCATATCTAACAATTCAACAACAAAAAATAAAAATATTAGATGCTAAAATTGAATCAAACACACTTATTCCATTACAAGTTCAACCAGAAGGAAAAAAAGCAATGTCATATACAGATTATTTATTAGGAAATAAAAAAGAGATTAGCTTATGTTAGCAAAACGTATCATTGCCTGTTTAGATGTGAACGAAGGTCGTGTAGTAAAAGGAACTCATTTTGTAGATCTTAAAGATGCAGGAGATCCCATAGAACTAGCCAAACGTTATGATAAACAAGGTGCCGATGAACTCGTATTTCTAGATATCACTGCAAGCTCAGATAAAAGAAATATTTTATTAGATCTGATAAAACAATGTGCCAAAAATATTTTTATTCCATTTACGGTAGGTGGGGGAATCAATGATTGTGAAATCATTCAAGCTTGTCTCTTAGCTGGCGCTGATAAAGTATCCATTAACACTGCAGCTGTTAAAAATCCTAATTTAATTAAAGAAGCATCCTATCAATTTGGATCCCAATGTATTACTGTCGCAATCGATGCAAAAAAAATAATAAAACCAAGCAATATTACATATCCTGTAAAATCTGTACAATGTGACGAATCATCTACATGGGAAGTTTTTACTCATGGAGGGCGCAATCCTACTGGTATTGACGCCATAAAATGGTCAAATCACATGGCAACCTTAGGTGCCGGTGAATTATTAGTAACCTCCATGGACAAAGATGGAACAAACTCAGGATATGATGACCCCCTAACACACGCTATCTCAAAAGAAGTCTTAATTCCTGTGATAGCATCTGGAGGTGCCGGTACACTAGATCATATATCAAGCATTTTAAAAAATGCCGATGCTGCATTATTAGCATCACTACTTCATTACAATAAAACAACTATCTCTGAAATTAAAAATCACTGCTATACTAAAAACATTCCAATTCGATTATAACTATCGTTTCATAAGATCTTGATTTTTTTTACGAGAAAATGATTTTAAAACTTGAGCATCAAGATCCCCTAAAACAGAATTCGGTTTAAAGATAGTAGGTGCAACAGGTACCTCAGTATCATCATCCGAATCAACAGTCATATCTGTACCAGATAAACTAACATCATCGTTAAATTCTTCCTGATTTTTTTCTAAAGCAGTTTCACCCTCTTGATCAGTAGCAGTCGCTGTCTCTTCTGTTGCCTCAGATACTTCCGATTCCATTTCATCAACAGACTCATTGGCAAGATCAGAAACAGGGTCTAAGTCTGTCAGCTCAGCATTATCATCACTACCTTCATCAGCTAAAGACTCTTCTTGATCAGTAACATCCTGATCATCTTCAAATTCAGAATCGTCATCCTTAGCTGAAGACGATTCTTCTAAAGCCAACTCTTCAACATCTTCTTTATCAACCACTTCAGTAACAAGAGAATCAAGCTCACCTTCAGATTCATTATTAGAACCATCATCAGACGATACAATCTCTTCTTTATTAGATTCTTTTTCAATATCACCATCATCAGCTTCTTGCTCAGACTCATTATTAATCTCAGTCTTAGCCTCTGTAGCAGTCTTTTTCTCAGCTTCTTTCTCAACCTTTGTTTCAAGCTCTTTCTCAGCTTTTTTATCATCCTTTGTCTCAACTACGTTCTCTGCTTCTTTATCGGCCGATGACTGTAACAGACCTTTAACCTTTAAAACCAAAGCATCTAAAGTAGGTGAACTCATTGAAAAAAATGACGGTTTTTCTTCCTCAGGAAAAAGACTATCCGGTTCCTTTTCTTTAGAATCTTTTTTATTAAAAAGCATTTTTATAACTCCATCAATTGATATATATATATTATTCTACCCCTTTTTTTTTACATTAAACATTAAAAACTATTAAACACCAAAGTTTTAAGCTCAAATTCTTCAAGATGTCAGAATAATATGGTATTTTCTAAACCAAGATGAAAAAAAAGAAACGAGTTTTAGTAGGAATGAGCGGTGGGATTGATTCATCAGTAACAGCAGCATTACTTCAAAAAAGAGGCTACGATGTTATTGGTATCACCATGCAACTGGTACCAAAAGAAACTGAAAAACAATCTGCCTGTTGTAATCTTGGCGCTATAAATGACGCAAAGCGAGTAGCATCAAAATTAAATATTCCACATTACACAATAAATATTCGCGATGAATTTAAACATCACGTTATTGATTACTTTGTAAATGAATATCTCCTAGGCCATACCCCTAACCCCTGTGTAGAATGTAATCGATATATTAAATTTGATGCACTAGAAGAAAAGTGTAAAGAATTAAATGCAGATTATATTGCGACAGGTCATTACTGTAAAATTACATCAAACGCTAACAAATCACGTTTTTATCTAAAAAAAGCAAAAGATGAAAAAAAAGATCAATCTTATTTTTTATATATGCTATCTCAAAAACAACTAAGCAGAACCCTATTCCCTCTAGGAAATTACCTGAAATCAGAAATCAGAGATATCGCTCATTCATTTAACCTAATCAATGCAAATAAAAAAGAAAGCCAAGATATCTGTTTTGTAACAAACGGAAACTATAAATCATTTATTGAAGATAGGATTGATAAACAAACCATAAAAGAAGGTAATATTGTTGATTCAAGTGGCAAGCTATTAGGAAAACATACTGGTATCTACAACTATACAATTGGGCAAAGACGAGGCCTAAACATTTCTCATGTAGCACCTCTATACGTTATTAAACTAAATTCAAAAAATAACGAAGTAATTGTGGGAACAAAAGATGAATTAGCTACCAATACATTTACCATTAATGCCTATAGCTTAGTAAATCCTGAACAAATTCAAATCAATAAACTTTATAGTGTTAAAATCCGTTACAAAATGATTCCCTTTCAGTGCAAATTACTAAGTATTAATAATGATGAAATCATAGTAGAAGCAACAACTCCTTTAAAATTTATAACACCAGGACAATCCTGCGTTATATACGATAAAGACATCGTAATTGGTGGTGGCATAATTACAAAATAATTTTTATTATAAAGTTATGTTTAATTATATTGATTCAATTTGCTTAACAATATTTCAGCTATTATACAAATTTATCCATACCCATTTAACGAGTTATATTCTAATTGTTATATTATGTGGACTAATCATAAAACTAATATGGAAACAAATACAAAATCATCAAAAACTAAATAATATAATTTTAAAATTCACCATGATACTAACATTAATGGCAAGTGGAATCTTTAGTATTTGGTTTATATGCTTTCACTTTCATACATTTCGCATTATCCAATAAAAAACTCAAAAATAAACTATTATTTTAAAGCAGAAACAAATTCTTTCATTTTGTTATAATCTTTTTTACCAGGAAAAGCTTCAATCCCACTAGCAACATCAATCGCATGCGGATTTACCAACTGAGAAGCCTTAGAAAGATTATCAACCGTTAAGCCCCCGGACAAAATTAAAGGTAAGTCATAATCTTTGGCTGACAAAGCTAACCCCCAATCAAAAGCAAGACCTGTCCCTCCATAACCTGACTCTGTTTTCGTATCTAACAAAATCGCTGAAACTAAGCCTTGATACCCACCAATCTTTTCAATATCAGAAATATCAGCAACATGAATAGCTTTAATAATGCGTGACTTTATTTTCATACAATACTCGGGTGATTCATGCCCATGAAGCTGAGCCATATCTAATTTACATTCATCTAAAGTTGAATTTACCTCATCAATATCATGATTAACAAAAACACCCACAGTTGTAACAAAAGGAGGCAAATAATAAATTATTTCTTGCACCTGCTCAACTGAAACAGAACGAGAACTTTCAGAATAAAAAATAAATCCTAAAGCATCAACACCTAAATTAACAGCATTAAGCGCATCTTCTTTATTAGTAATCCCACAAAATTTAAGCCTCATTATTAAAATACTCAATCATAAATTGATTTTTGACAAGTCCTTCTCCTATCAAAACAGCCGAAAATCCTGATTCTCTTAAACAATCCAATTGATCAACATCATCATAACCACTTTCTGCAACACAAATAACAGAATCAAACTGCTCATCAATCTGCTTTTTAAGTAATAAAGATGTCGACATATCAACATCAAACGTTTTTAAATTTCGATTATTAATACCAATAATATCAATCCCCTTTAAACTAGAAACTTTTACTAAATCATCAGAGTCATGAACCTCACACAAAACATCTAAACCATACTCTCGAGAACAATCAATCAACTCCTGAGCTTGATTATTAGATAAAATAGCAGCAATCAATAAAACAGCATCGGCTCCAATTAACGACGATTCTTTAATTTGAATAGGATCAATCATAAAATCTTTTCGTAAAATAGGACGTGAAACATCTTTTTTAATAGCCATTAAATAATCATTATGACCTTGAAAATAAATTTCATCCGTTAAAACAGATAAGGCAGCAGCTCCCAAACGATCATACGTATTTGCTAATGATACAGGATCAAAATTCTTATTAATAAGCCCCTTTGAAGGAGATGCTTTTTTTACTTCTGCAATTAACGATAACGAACTAACTGTAAGAGCTTGCTTAAATGAAATAGCCTGAAAAGAATGATCTTGTAAAGAATTCAAATAATCACTAGTCTTTAAATAAGTAACATACTGCTTTTTTGTAGCAATAATATCATCAAGAATTGTCATCAGCTGAGTCATTCGTAACCAATCGGTACGTAGAATTAAAATCTTCTGATAAATAAATTTTACTATGTGCTGGAATAGATCGAGTTAACCATACATTACCACCAACAATAGAATGAGAACCAACCACGGTATCGCCACCTAAAATAGTACTCATAGAATAAATCGTCACATCATCTTCAATCGTAGGATGTCTTTTGGCAGCAAGATCAACATCCTTGGTACTAAAAGCGCCTAATGTAACACCTTGATAAAGCATAACATTATTACCGATAACAGCCGTCTCTCCAATAACAATCCCCGTACCATGATCAATGCAAAAAGCATCCCCAATAGTAGCACCTGGATGAATATCAATAGCCGTTTGCAAATGTACAATTTCAGATAACATACGAGGAATCAACGGAACATCTTGTTGATAAAAATAATGTGCAATCCGATAAACCATAACAGCCTGAAAACCAGGATAAGATAAAATCACTTCCACCAAACTTTTAGCAGCTGGAT
>MDTG01296835.1_pt1 | contig 10620 bp, 10 predicted proteins | sample 811421 | NCBI WGS metagenome assembly MDTG01 (sample SAMN05326645, study PRJNA326480) | marine metagenome | isolation source: seawater | place: Pacific Ocean: South East | collected 2011
GCGAATAAAAAATTAGGTGGAGGTGTTGCTTTAGATTTAAGCCATGAAATAGATTTTTTATTATGGTTTTTTAAAAATATTACAATCCAATACTCTTTAAATAATAAAATATCTGATTTAAAAATCAATTCTGATGACAATTTAGTTTTATTAGGTAAATCAAAGAATGTTAAACAAATCATTTTGCATCTAAACTATTTTTCGAGAATTAGTTCAAGAACTATAAATATATCAGGTAAGAATTTGGATGTTAGAGCTGATCTTATTGAAAAGAAAATTCGTATAGAAAAAGATAACAAGATTATAAACAAGTCTTGGACAGAAAAAAAATTTCACAAAACTTTTGAAAGACAATTAAAGGCAATTATATTTAACAAAAATATAAAATCTGCGACATATACCGAGGGTATAAAAGTGTTAAAAACTATTGAGCAATTAAAGTAAAATGAGAATATTATTTACTATTTGTGCTAGAGGAAATTCTAAAGGTATTAAAAACAAAAACCTAAAAAAGATTAATGGCAAACCCTTAATTTACCATACTGTTAAAAACGCTTTAAAAATAAAAAAAAAAAATCAAGTTGTAATAAGTTCAGATAGTAACAAAATTATAAATTTAAGTAAAAAACTAAAGATTAATAATTTAATATTAAGACCTAAAAATTTAGCCAAAGATAATTCTGCAAAAATACCTGTGATTAGACATGCTTTGTTAAAAATGGAAAAAAAATATAATCATAAATTTCCCATCATAGTTGATTTAGATGTGACAGCTCCACTCAGAAATGAAAATGATATAAATGGTGCCTTAAATAAGTTTATTAAATATAATTACCAGACATTATTCTCTGTAAATAAAAGTAGGAAAAATCCTTACTATAACTGTGTAGAAATCGTTAAAGATAAAATTAAGCCAGTTAAAAGAAAAAAAAAATATTTTTCAAATAGACAGAGTGCTCCTTCAGTTTACGATATGAACGCTGCAATTAGTATTTGGAAGAGAAATGTATTGTTAAATAATGAGACTCTTTTTACAAATAAAACTGGAATATATGTTATGCCAGATGAAAGGTCGATTGATATAGATTCAGATTTTGATTTTTTGGTCGTTAATTATCTTTTAAATAGAAAAACAAGAAAAACTACTTAATCTCGAATTTAGGAACCCATCTATTTTTTTTTTCAAAAAGTTTTTTATTAGCAAATTTATCGATAACATCAATAAAATCAGTTTTTTTCATTTTATAATAATCGCAATATTCATCGTAATATTGCTCTGGAGGATTATTATCGTACATTTTTACAAGCTGTATAGCTTGATCTCTAGATAAAGCTCCTCTCCTAACATCTATGCCTGCATCCATAGTTGCTCTTCCAAAACCAAACTTTAGGTACATTAGGTATACATGTAAAAAATATAACTTTTGATCAGTTTGACCAAAATTTGTGTAAGTTCCCTCATTAAATGTTTTGTTCTCCTCTAAACCACAATATTTTTTTGCTACTTCATAATTTCTATAAGGGTCCCAATTTTCGTAATAGCTCCAATGAGTTAACTTAACTCCTCGTTTTTTAATTTCATCAAAATCAGGGTATGTGAACCAATAAGCACTTTCTTTGTCCAAATTAGCAAGTTTCATAATTTTTTTATAATCACCCTCTATATAATTCGATATTTGATAATCAATATCATATATTCCATTATATTTATTCTTTGCATCACCTCCATACTCAACATCTCCATCTTCAGAATAAAAGATTAATTTAATATTAAATTCAAAAGCTATTCTCATTACAGCTGTATGTATTGATATCAACCATCCATAATAAGGATGACCAAGTTCAGTAAAACCTAATTTATTTAGTTTTTGCATTGCATTTTCGTCAGGAGTAACATGTAAATGTTGATAGCCACTTCTTACAAAATTAATAATATTTTTTTTTCCAATTTCCTGTTCTAGAGGAGGTCTAATGGTTACAGCTAAAGGATTAACCTTTTTTTTATTTTTAAGATTATAGCTTACGTAAGAACCATCTTTCCCACCACTAACAGCGGTTATACATTGAAAAAATTTATTTGAATTTTGTTCATTTAATAATTCATCCAGTTTTTTTTGTCTTTCATCCCAATCAATTTTTTTCTTATCTTCTACCCATTGACAAGCACTGCAAAGACCTAACTTATTAAATGTTACACGTGGCCTTGTGGACATTACTACACAATTTTTACACCAAAAAACTTTATCTTCCATAAATTTTTACCATAATCAAAACCAATCAATTTTCCTTCCTCTTGAAAAATATCTAAATAACTTTTTATTGTGACAAGTGTTTAAAAAAATTTCCTCTATATATCTAAATACGAAACCTTCCCTAATTTTTTTATTAACTATTTTTTTTTTTAAATAAAAACTTTTAATATACATTTCTGGTTCATTAAATCCTAGAGCAGCTCTAATTGATGTAGTTCCAGAGAATCTAGAATTAATTTCTATAGGCAGAAAATTGTTATTTTTTTTCATAAATTGAACATTAATTGTGCCAAAATTATTTAATTTAATGCAAATTTTTTTCATAATATTACTCAATTTTTTATTTTTAATTGTTTTGAGAATCCACGAAGTACCATGTTTTAAAAATCTCTGTGAAATAAAAGGACCTATTAGATTACCGTCCTTATCCCTAAAAATACTACATGTATATTCATCTCCTTGAAAAAGAAGATTTTTTTTTCTCAAGTTTTCTTGAATCATAGGAAATTTTAGATTTTTGGCAAAACTTAAAAATTTTTTTTTATTATTAATTAAAAATACTTCTCTTGATGAAGTACCAAACCTATTTTTAAGAATAAAAGGTTTTTTTAATTTCTTATATACCTCATTTATATTTTTTTTATTAACAACAAATGATTTAGGAGTTTTGAAATTATTGCTCGATAAAAATTCAAATGTTTTAAATTTATCATTGGCGATATCAATAACTTTTTTAGAGGAAACACAAATATTTGAATTTGTTTTTTTTTCAATAATTTTTTTATTTTCCGAAAAAAAATCAATTTCATGTTCTGATCCAATAAATAGAATTTTAATATTATATTTTTTAATTATATAAATTATCTTATTTAGAGAATTTTTTTTCTCCACTCTTGGAATAACTACACTTTTTTTAGTTCTATATAGCCCAGCATTATAAACATCAATATCTGCACTAATAATATTTAATCTTAAATTACTAATTTTTAGTGCTTTAATAATTGATTGACCAACACCACTTCCCGCGCCAGTAACTAAAATATTTAATTTGTTCATCTTATTATTTTTGAAATCAGTCCTAATTCATCTTTCGAGTGAGCATTAGACCCGATAGAAACTAAAGTGTTAGAATCCAAACATTTATTAATTAATTCTTTTGGATTTTTATGATATCTGGAATTTACCTCAAATATTTTTTTGTGTTTTTTGCATAACATTATAATCTCGTCAAATAGTTCTTTAGGTGGATTTAGTCCGAAACGTTTTATAGACATCCCAAAGGCATGTCCTAAAATATCTGTAAGTGGATTTTTTAAAGATGCACACATTAGATCAAACTCTAATTTTATAATATCTTTTGAATTCAGATTAGTTTTACTTTTCCAAATATTTTGAGTCTTTTCACCTGGAAATCTGTGTACGCTTGCCATTATGAGTTCACAATAATCTTTATAATTCTCATTGAAATCTAATTCTCCATCTAAATTTAAGATCTTTACCTCTGTACCAACAATCGGCAAACAATTTTTTAAAGGTAATTTCTTTACCTCATTGCAAAATTCAAGAAACCATTTTCCACTATCTTTTCTTGAGTGTTCTGAAAAAAAAATAGCATCCAATGTTTTATTTTCTGCCTCATCATACATCTCAATTACACTATCCTTTCCATCTGTCCAATTTGTATGAATATGTAAGTCTACGTTAGGCTTTAAATTATTTTTTAATTTAGAAAATAAATCTTGAAAGAAAATTTTTTTATTAAATTTCATCTATAATATCCGTTGAACTTGGAAGACTAATAATTCGATTATGTAATTCTTCTGAAATATTTAGGTTTGATTTTGGACATTTTCTAAGATGCTTTTGTTTATGCAATAAAGTCCAAGCTGGTCTAGTATTATAATTATTATTGTTGGATATCATTAAGAGATAATCGATATATTTAGAATATTTTTTTTTTATCTTAACGTTTTGTAACCAATAATTACTTCTTGCATTTTTTGGTTCTATTAAAAGATCAAAATATTTACTTCCATCAAATTTTGAAAAATATTTTTTAAAAATTTTTTTCTTAATTATTATAATTTTTTTTAGATATTTTAATTGAGCCAAACCAAGAGAAGCATTAAGACCAGGCATTTTTAAATTAAAACCTATTCCATTGTAATTAAATTTCCACGGATGTTTTTTTTTGGAGAGCTCTACAAGATTTGAAATTTTTTTATAAATAGATCTGTTATTTGTAATTACTATTCCACCACCTCCAGTGGTTATAATTTTGTTGCCGTTAAAACTTATAATACCAAGATCACCAAATGTTCCTGTATGTTTTTTTTTATAATAACTTCCCAAAGACTCTGCCGCATCCTCAATTAAAAAAAGTTTATACTTTTTTGAGACACGAATAATATTGTCAATCTTTGCTGGATGACCAAAAATATGTGGCACAATTATACCTTTTGCAATCCTGTTTGTTTTTTTATTAATACACTTACCTGCTATAATTTTAAAATTTTTTTTTAAATAATTATCTAATTTTTCTGGATCTACACTTAACGTACTTTCTTCAATCTCAATAAAATTGGGAATTGCGCCACAGTAATTTATAGCGTTTGCAGCAGCTACGAAATTAAACGAAGGAATAAGGACTTCATTATTTGCCTTTAATTTTAGAGATAACAATCCCATATGCAACGCAGCAGTTCCATTAACTGTAGCCACAGCGTATTTTGCTTTTGTTATCTCTTTTATTTTTTTCTCGAATTTACTAGTTATATCGCTTTTTGAAGATACATAAGTGGATTTAATACATTTTGATATTTCATTAATTTCATTTCCAAAAAAACTAGGTTCATGAAGTGATCTTTTTTTTTTACCACATATTTCTCTCAATTTAAAAATAAATTCTTTTGATATTTGTTTTTTTTCCATAATGTTATTTTTTTTTTTTTATTAAATATTTATTATTTAAATAAAGATATTTTAATCCAGAATTTTTAAATGTCTTAATAATATCTGAAAGTTTTGAAGCAATTGGATAACCATGAAGATTTAAACTTGTATTCAAAACAGCCGGTGTACCTGATAAAGAGTAAAATTTTTTAATTAAACTATGATATTCTTTATTATATGATTTTTCTAAAATTTGTGGACGAACTGTTTCATCATATGGATGTGTACCCGCTTTTATTTTGTTTAAATTTTTACCGATAGTGTCGAATCCAATGGTCATGAAGTCTGAACGTAAATTTTTTGGATTTATAATAAATTTCTTATGGTTTTCCTTTAAAATAGTCAGTGCAAAAGGCATCCAAAAATCCCTATTTTTAATATATTCGTTTATTTTTTTCACAACACCAGGAAAAGACGGATTTGCAATAATACTTCTATTTCCTAGAGCTCTAGCTCCAAACTCCTCATTATTTCTTGCAATAGCAATTATCTCACCATTTTTTAATAATCTAGCTAATTTTTGATTATTTACTTTATTTGAAATTTCAAAATTTTTTTTATTGAATATGAATTTTAATTTTTTTTCATTTAAATCCTCAACTTTTTGTCCTAAATATATATTTTTAAGATATTTTGAATTTTTATTTGCTAATACATAACAAGCACCTATAGATAAAGACTCATCTGAACCTGAAGGTGATACGTATAGTTGTTTTACAAACTTTAATTCAGACAAAACTTTGTTCATTTTTATGTTCATTGAAACACCACCGCTAATTGAGAAATGTTTTAATTTATACTTTTTATAAACTTGTTTTAATAATTCAGTTGAAATTTTTTCAACAAATAATTGTAATGCTGCAGCAATATTATCAAATCTATAATTATATAAATTTTTTTTTAGGTATCCGTATAAATCTTTTGGTCTTGAATTATGAATAATTTTGCAATTTTTTACTTTAAGAATTTTTTTAAATACTTTATTATATATTTCTTCCGAGTATTTATATTTTGCATATGGAGCAAGTCCCATCACTTTATATTCGTGTTCATCTGGCTTCATCGATAAAATTAAAGTAACAAATTTATAAATTCTTGCTACTTCACACTCAGATGATGAAACAACTTTAATTAATTTTGAATTATCTTGATTTGGTATCCAAACAGTTTGATTACAACCATCACCGTCACTATCTAATGTTATAATAGCGCATTTTTGGCTGGTTTTTTTTGGTGAAAAATATGCATAATAAGCATGGCAAGAATGATGATCTAAAAAAATTATTTTATTAATTAAACCTTTTGATTGTTTTAATAAATATTCTTTAATTATATTTTTAAATTTTAAATTTGGAAATTTTATATCATTAAAACTTATTTTTTTGTATGGTAAATAAAGATTTGCATTATTTCTTTTATCTTTTAAATGTTTTTTTAAATAAATATCTACATTTTTATTCTTTATTTTTTTTGAGTAAAATTCATCCCCATAAAAATCATCATAATCTTTAATGCTAAAAAAATGACTTATCGGAACTTTGTAAGATATTGGTGGATTATAAATTGTACTAAAAGCAGCGATATCAGCTTTAAGACCTTTTTTTTTTAAATATTTAAGGCAAAAATCAACACTTTTTTTGGGGTAACCAGTAAAATTTTTTATATTTGTAAACCTTTCTTCTTGAACTGCAATTATGATCTCTCCATTAATCATTAAAGCAGCACTCGCATTATGACTAACGTTAATTCCTAAATATATCATATTTTTATAATCTCATCTGGTAGATATTTTTTTCTTGATTTTTTATTTAAAATTTTTTCAAATACTAAAGGGCTCAAACCACTTGCGGGTCTTTTAACAGTTACATTATCAAATGAGAATTTTTCGTTTTTATTAATTAAAGTTTTAGCTACTAAACTTTTTTTTGCTATTTTCATATTTGATATTTCACATTTTTCTAATTTTTTTATTCCATTTCCATTTAATAATTCAAATTTTCTAATTGATTTTACCATTTGTAAAAGTTCGATTGGTTCCAGCGAGGATTTATGGTCAGGACCATTAAATTTTTTGTTTAGGGTAAAGTGTTTTTCAATTACTTTAGCACCCTTAGACGCAGCTATTAATGGTGCAATGTTTCCTATAGTATGGTCAGAATAACCTATATTCAATTTAAAATCTTTAATCATTTTATCTATACAACTTAAATTTGCAAACTCATCTTTAACTGGATAGTCAGTTACACAATGCATCAAAACGAGATTTTTTTTTAAAATTTGAAATAATCTTTTATTGATTATCTTTATTTTATTATTTTTAAAATTAAATACTTTTTTTTTACAAAGATAATTTAATGAATTAACTATATCTTTATAAGTGCTCATTCCAGTTGACAAAATAATTTTTTCTTTTTTTATATTTAATTTTCTTAATAAAAAAATATTATCTATTTCTCCTGAGGCTATCTTAATGATTTTTGATTTTAATATCTTTTTATTAAATTCAAAACTTTCTTCATCAAAAACAGAATTTATAAAATCAATTTTTTTTTTTTTACAATAATTTTTTAAATTTTCAAAATCCTTTAATTTTAATTCTAGTTTGCGTAACATTTGAAATTGATTTTTAATATTTTTAATATTTTTTTTTTGATATAGAGCTAGTTTTGCTGTTTTAGTAACTAAATTATTTGTTTTAAATATTTGAAATTTTACAGCGTCAGCACCAGATTGAATTGCTTCATCAATTAATTGTTTTGCAAGTGATAATTTTCCATTATGATTTACACCTATTTCTGCAATTATATAAATCTTATTTTTTATTTTAGAACTAAAGGTCATAAAATTTTTTATTATGTTGTTTATATTTTAAAATTTTTAAAAGTTGTGAATTAATGTTTTTACATGTGTTTTTCTTAAAATAGATGTTTTGAAAATAAATTTTTTTATTACTCTTATAAATTTTATTTATTGTAGCTAATATTTTTTTTTCATTATTTTCAACATTGATAATACTAGATGAATTAACTCTACCAAGCTGCCTGTTGCCTATATTTAGTGTTTTAGTTTTTAAAGCTGGAGCTTCATATATACCACTAGACGAATTTCCAATAACTAAATCTGAATATTTTAGAAAACTTAGATATGTTTTTGAGCCCATAAACTTAAATAGTTTTACGTTTTGATTTTTCTTTTCAAACCTATTAATCTGAGTAATATAATAATCTCCAAAATTATCAGAATTGTTGTAAGTAAAAATATAAAAATAATTTTTGAATTTATGAATTGCTGATAAAAATATATTTATATAATTTTTAATAAGTATATTATTTTTCGTTACAGGATGAAAAGTTACTAAAGCTATCTTCTTATTGAAAGGAATTTTGTATTTTTTAAAAAGTATATTTTTGCTTTGAAATTTCATTTTTTTCAGATTTTCTGCGGCTACAGAACCAAAATTGAATACATTTTTTGGATTTTCACCTAGCTGAATTACTCTCTTTCTATAGTCTTTATGTGAAACAAAGTGATAGTTTGATAATTTTGTCAAAGCATGTCTAAACCCCTCATCATTTGCACCCTCTGTTATCTCGCCTCCATGAAGGTGTGCGATAGGTATGTTGCAAATATAAGCTACTAAACCAAAATATAATACTTCGTACCTATCCCCATATAACAATACTAAGTGAGGTTTTGATTTTGAAATAATTTTAAAGTTTTCATAAGTAGACGAACTTAAGAATTTTGTAATATTTTTAACATTGGTTTTTTTTAGAAGTATTTTTGATTTGTAATTTATTTTAATCTTGTCTTGATAAATTTCATTTAATGTACGCCCGAATATTTTCGAATTATGTATTCCAGATGTAGCTAATTCAACTTTAAAAAAATTTTTTTTTCTCATAAATTTTATTAAAATTTTAAGGTTTGAGTAATCTGCCCTGCTCCCAGAATAAACAAGAATTTTTTTTCTCATTAAATATTATATTTATCAGTTTTTAGTTGTTTTAAATTTTGCTCTTTTTTTTGCCACTCAATAAATTTTTTTAAGCCATTTTCAAAAGAATATTTTTGAGTCCATTTTGTAAATTTTTTTATTTTCGAGTTATTACATCTAAGTCTAAAAACCTCACTTTTTTGTGGTCTCATTCTTTTTTTTTCAGTTAAAATTTTACATTTTTTTTTTAAAATTTTTGAGGCTTTTTTCGCGATTTGACTTATAGAAATCTCAAAATTTGATCCAACATTCACAACTTCACCAAGTAACTTTTTTGACTTGAGGATTTGTTCGTACGCAAAACATAAATCCTCAACATAAACAAAATCTCTAGTTACTTTTGAATTGCCAACTTTTATAATTCCATTTTTGTTTTTGATTATTTGTGAAACGATTGTTGGTATTACAGCTCTTAAGGATTGTCTGGGTCCAAAAGTATTAAACGGACGAATTATTTTAACTGGTAAATTAAAAGATCTGAAGTAACTCAAGGCTAATTGATCAGCAGCAATTTTAGAGGCGGCATATGGTGATTGAGCAGATAAATTATCAGTCTCCTTAAGACTTTTTTGTTTTGCTGTTCCGTAAACTTCACTTGTTGATGTGATGATAACTTGATTAATTTTAAGATTTTTTGCAGATTCTAAAACGTTAAATGTACCCTCAAGATTAGTCTTAATATAAGCTGTTGGAGAAAAATAGGAATACGGTATGCCAATTAACGCTGCTAAATGAATTACTGCACCACAATCTTTCATTGATTTATAGACTGAGTCGTAATCTCTGATATCACCTAATATGAAATTAATCTTACTTTTAAATTTTGACTTTTCTAACCATCCTAAATCATTGTTACTATTGTACCTATCAAATGCTACTACTTTAAAACCTTTTGAAACAAAATGTTCAACTAGATGTGAACCTATAAAACCAGAACTACCAGTTATTAATATTTTCATTTTTTGCTCATTTTTTTGATCCTAACTCTTTTTTTAATTCATCATACTCTTTCATTTTTTGTTTCATATAATTTACAGTTAACTGTGTCCTTGCTTTCATTCCCCGAGGGGTAAGTACATAAGCATAACCAATTTTATTTTTACTATCCTTAAATCTTTTTATTTTAATAAGCCCATGTTTCTTTAATCTATTGAGACAATAATTTAGTTTTCCCAAACTAAATCCTAGTTGAATTGACATATTTCTTTGACTTAGGAATGAGCTTTTATAAATTTTTCTTATTACTTCAAAGTGATCATGATTAGTTTTCATATTTGTTCAATTTTTGAACAATATAACAGGATATAACAATTGTAAATAATTAATATTCCACAATGTGTTCAATATTTGAACAATTATTTGTTAAATAAAAATATTTTATATTTTATTAAAAAATTCCTCTATCTTAAATACTATATA
>MDTG01334630.1_pt1 | contig 10620 bp, 10 predicted proteins | sample 811421 | NCBI WGS metagenome assembly MDTG01 (sample SAMN05326645, study PRJNA326480) | marine metagenome | isolation source: seawater | place: Pacific Ocean: South East | collected 2011
CATGTCCTGGACGATCTTTAATGAAGGAAATTAATTTTTGAGATGAGCCTTGTAACCTACACAACTTTTTATCCATAATTAAGCATAATAAATTTATTAAATCTATATTTTTCCATTCATTAAATCCACCGATATTATATGTGTTATTTCTTTTACCATTATGAAAAACTTCAATTATAGCTTTTACATGATCTTTCACATATAACCAATCTCTTGTAAAATTACCATCACCATAGACTGGAAGGTTTTTATTTTCTAAAATATTTTTTATGAACAAAGGAATTAGTTTTTCTGGATACTGAAATTCTCCATAATTATTAGAACAATTTGTGATGATATAATTCATGTTATATGTTTCACCATATGCTCTAACAAAATGGTCAGAACTAGCTTTTGATGCAGAGTAAGGAGATCTAGGATCATAAGGAGTATTCTCAGTAAACAAACCTTCCTCATCTAATGATCCATATACTTCATCCGTACTGACATGATAAAAAAGTTTTTCATCAAAATTTTCAAGGTGTAAATTTTTAAAAGAGTTTAGAAGGTTGACAGTACCAATCACATTTGTTTGAACAAACTCAAGAGGATTTTGAATAGATCTATCAACATGTGACTCAGCAGCCAGGTGAATAATGGAGTCAAATTTTTCTTTTTGAAAGAGTTTTTGGATAAATTTTGGGTCAGTTATATCTCCTTTTATGAATTTATAGTTATTAAAGGATTCGATTTCAATTAAATTCTCCAAATTACCAGCATATGTTAATTTATCTAAATTATAAATTAAGTAGTTTGGGAAATTCTTTACCATTTCAATGACTAAGTGTGAGCCAATAAAGCCAGCACCACCGGTAATTAAAATTTTCATTTTACTTTTTTTATAATAAATATTAACAATGTAAAAAATTTAAACAATAGTATAAGGCTCTATCATATTTGTCAGGTTTTCTTTCATAATTTATATGAGAACCAATTTCTGCGTTGTCATAATGTCCATATCTTGGACCCATCAAACATAGTTTTAACAATTTTGGATCCATAGAAATTTTTACATACTCACTTATTTTTTTGAAATTTTCAAAATCTAATAAATTTAAAGTGTCATGTTCATTAGAAATTACAAAAAATTTGTTGAAAACCTCAATGACAAGAGGAGTTTTGCTATTGAATTTTATTTTTTTTCTTACGGAATGATATCTTTTTACCGCCTTTTGAATTAACTCATTTAAATGTTCCATTGTGGGTAATTCGGTTGATTCATATGTATATTTGTGATTTTTTATAGAATCTATATAATCATATGGATTTTCTTTAATTTGATAACTCGGAAGATCTTTGAAATTAAATGAATCATTTGATTTTAAGATAAAACCAATTGATTTACCTCCATAATTTTTTTTAATTATATCTAATGCCTCATCTCTTGTTGGAACACCCCTAAAATGATTTAAATTATGAAATTTACCCCCCAGAATATATGTTCCAGCATATGGCATATAAAACTTAGGCTTTACAAGATTTATATAACTTAATGCTTGATCTATAAACATCTTCTTCTTTGATTGTGCAGCTTCATTTTTCAAATAATCATTTTTAAACTCAAAACATTGTGGGTAAGGGCCAGCACCAGCATAGCCAACTAAAAGTAAATCGATTTTAAACTTATTAGTAATATGCTTCTTAATGACCTCTGATGCAAGACCAAATGGGCAATCATTCAAATTTAGTACAGTTTCATTAGTAATTTTAGATTTAAATAATGACAGTGAATCAATTTGTGTAAACTCAAAGTCATCCTCAATTTTGGCGCAACCTATATATTTGCCACATAACTCAGGATTGCAGTTATCAGCACTAAAAATTTTTAAATCTATATCTCCAATGTTGGCCTCAGCTGTATGGGCCAATTCTATTATATTTTTAAAACCGAGGATATTCAACTTTATTTTTACAAATGGAGACTTATACTTGTGAATATATACAGGAATGTCTTTATTAAATTTTTTTAAACTTTTTTCTGAGAGATGATCTCCATGAATGTGTGAAATATATATTGCACTACAATTAAAAATTGATTTATCAATTTCATATTTTGGGTAATGAAACCAAGAGCCATAATATTCACCATCATAAATCCATGGATCACAAACAATTCTTGTGTTTTTTTCAATTACAGAAACTGTAGATGAATTGTGATAAATTATCTTCACTAGCTTATTGTTTTATTAATTTTGTAAATAATTGTGCCAAGGTCAACCATTTTTTTAAATTCCTCAGGGTTGGCTGAAAGTGCATGGTCTCTTATGTTGTTTTCTGATTTATCTAGTGTAAAATGCTTTTCAATTATTGACGCGCCTCTTGAAAGTGCAAACAAACACATTTCTATACCATGTGTGTGATCACTATACCCATCATATATTGAATTAGAAAAATCTTCAGGAAAACTAGTTAAATCAGTGTAATATGTTGGATATTTAGAAACGCAAAAAAGATATTTGTGATTTTCAGATTTTTTAATCGGAAATGAATTTACATCACACATCCCAAAAGAAATGTATGTGTTTAAATTTAAATCTACTATTTTTCTAGTTAATTCAATATCATGTGCACTAGTTCTAGAAGCAATCTTTACTGATTTAAAATCAAAATCACAAAACATTTGAAAAGCATTTTCATTAATAATTGAAAACATTAATTCAATATCATAAAATTTAGCCTCTTTTAAAAGTAGATTTATATCATCTTTTGTAATATAATTTATTTCACCCGGCTTGTCTCTCCAACCAATTTGAAATTTAGCAATGTCTGCACCAGATAACTTTGATTGTTTTATCATTTCAACAGCCAAATCAAAATTGGAGTTATAATTCATACCTATTTCAGCTATGAAAATGGGCTTATTTGGTTTGTTTTTATTCATTTTTTAACTTTTTATCGAATTCTTGAATTATTAAATCATCAGATCTATTCTTATCATGTTTTCTATATTTATATAAGGGAAAGTTTGAGTAACCCATTTTAAATTTATTTTTATTAAATCTTTTCATTAATTCATGTCCCTCTCTGTATTTGAAATCCGGGTTATAGAGGCCTAAATCAAATAATACTTCACGTCTAAAAACTATTCCACAAGCAATAAAATTATTTTTAGAAAATTTTCTTTTTATAATATTTTCATTGTCGTTAACCAAAACATAGTCGGAGGATACTGCATCTAGATCCCTGTTCATCTCCAAAAAAAGAGTATGTATTTGAACAAAAACCCTAGATAAATAATCATCACTATCTAATCTCATGATATATCTTCCTTTTGAAAATTCGATAGCTTTATTGATTGATGACGGTAAACCTAGGTTTTCATTATTCTTAATTAAAATTATTTTTCTTTTATATTTACTTATTATATCTATTGAATTGTCAGATGAGCAATCATCAACAATAATATGCTCTATTAATTTTTTATCATAATTGATTTGATTTTGAACAGATCTTATACACCTTTCAATCCATTTAGCATGGTTGTAATTACAAGTTATAATTGATATTTCTGGAATCATAATTTTTATTTTTTAATGAAGCAAACCCTATCAAATCCCTCTTCGGTAATATATTTTTCAAAAAAACCTTTCTTATCACTAAAAAATTCATTTATTGCAACAAGTGCGCCAGGATATTTAAGTGAATAATATTCGTCAAAAATAATTGCACCATCATCTTTAACGTTTTCATAAAGCTTATTTAAAACATCTAAATATGACATGTATAAATCACAGTCAATAAATAAAATATCTATTTCACCAACTGATTTAGGCTGAATATTACAAAAACTAGATTTTATTAAATTTATATTATTAAAATCTTTTGAAATTTCGAATAAGTTGGATATTTCCTTAAAATAGTCTTTTTCTAAATGCTCATTCTTTTTTAAAGTTGAAGTTCTTTTAATTGCTTTATTGTAGTGATCTGGTGTTATCAAACCATTTTTAAACAAAATTTTAAAGTAATCAGGATTATCATACTTGTGCCCGATTGTTTGACTTGGAAAACCCTCAAAAGTGTCAATACCAAATAATTTGAATTCTTTACCATTTTCCTTTAAATACTGGGCAATATTAATAAGCATAGAACCATTAAAAACACCGGCTTCAACATAAGTACCATTAACATTTGATTCAATTATTTTTTTTATGACAAGTTGAATGGCATTTGATACGGATAATCCGTATTTATTATATACATTTTTTCTTGATTTTTCAAGTCTGTCATTTATTTTTAAATCTAAATTTTTAATTACCATATTTCACAGTTTAATTTTTTATTTGATATTTCATCATATATAAGTTTATCAAAAAAAGTATGTGGACGTTTGTCCAATTTTACATTACTACTTATATATTTTTTTGAAGGGTTTGTTATTCCGACAGAGTATACCGTAAAGCCACTATTAATAAGGTCAATTAAAATATAATAGCCACTACTAGGTCTCAATCCTGAATTTATTTGTTTTTTAAAACCTAAGAAAACGATTAATAATTTAAAAAAGTCTAATAAAAACATTTCTTTAAATAATTTTTTATATCCAAAAAAAATAAAAATTGCTCTGACTATTTGCCTATGATTTATTTTTTGAAATATATTAAGCTTCTCAAACTCAACATAATTATCATTATTTTTTTTTCCAAATAAAATTGTTTTCGTGTTGTTACCAAGTTGTTTTATATATTTAGCTTTCTTATATCTTACATACTTAAACTCATCATCATAATCTTGAAAATTTAAAGTAAAGCTTTGAATTATAAAAATAAGTTCATTGAATTTTACACTTTTTGTTAAAGAAATATTATTACAAAATGAATATACATAATCAAATTTTTTTGATAATATATTATTATCAATTTCGTTCAACTTAGCATTTCCTATTAAAACACAACTTTTCATATTAAAAAATCATACGAATAATAAAAAGCTTTTAATTCTGACTGATAAGATAAACCTGCAATATGGGGAGTTAAAATTAAATTTTCTAAATTATTCCTATTTAAAAAAAGTTCATTTTCTTGGTAATTTTGCTCGTTATCAATTACGTCACATGAATAAATAAAATCTTTATTTTCTTTTAGCTTTTTTAGAACATATTTTTCATCTATCACCTCTCCTCTCGATGTATTAACTAAGATAGATTTATCTTTCATCAAAGAAATTAAACTAGCTGAAATGAACTTATGATTTTGTTTATTGTATGGAATTGAAACCAACACAATATCAGAGTTTTTAAAAACATCTTTAATTTCATTAGATTTATTGCAACTAGTAATTTTTAAATCAATATTTGGATCATAGTAACATATGTCCATATTAAATGCCTGTGCGTATCGCAAAACATTTGACCCTATTCTACCAACACCAATTATACCTAATTTAGTACCATTTAATTCATTTCCTCTCAATAGATTTTCTTGCTCTCTCCAATAACCAACTTTCATGAATTTATTAGCTATTTTATATTTTCTAATGGAATTTAATATATGTAAAAAAGAGTATTCTGAAGATGCAGTAATTTTTCTAATATTCGGAGAATCCTTAATACTAAAAATCTTTGTTCCTATTTCAATACATTCATCGATGTTAATATGTGTAGTTCCAGTAGAAGGTGAAGAAATGGCGCTAATATTATTTTTTGAACTAACCAATAAATTTTTATCTATAATATAACTTGGGCAAGGGGAACAAATCCAATGATCAATAAAATTTTCAGTTAATAATTTTCTGGTTTCTTTTAAATCAGGATCAGGATAATATATTACCCTATGATCAAGTGATTCTAAAATTTTATCATTATCAAACATCTCTAAGTTTGTTGTAACAAGTAATGTTTTTTTAAAATCAGGATTAAATACTTTTTTTGTCTTAGAGATTGTCAAGTTTAACTTACCTGGATAGTTGTCACATTTTCCCTCCCCAACTAATAGTTGAGCAATTAACAAATCAAACTTTGTATCAATATTAGTTGAAAAAACATCATCCATTTCAAATGGTCTAGAGATTTTACCACTTCTTGAATGCATATCGATCAATGTTTCATGAGTCATTGCATAAATTGCACCATTTCTTATATAGCATGGTTTGAGATCTTGCCTTCTTGACATCTTTTCAGGTTCTGGAAATTCTTTTGTAAAATCTGCAATCAAATCATTATCAATTTTTTTAAGTCTCGTAGGGTGCTTCTCACCAGTATTAACCACTGAAATCACTGAGTCTGCTTTAGTTCTGACTAATTTTTCGAGAGCATTATCAATATGTTTTTGAGTTCTAAAAGGGGATACCGCTGGTAACTCAATAATTATGTCATATTTTTCATCATTCTCGATTTGAAATTTATTAACAAACCATTTAAGAGAATCTACAGATGTAACAATATCACCAGATAACTTTTTGTCTCTAAGAAATGGGACTGTAGCACCAAACCTCTTAGAAACATTTGCAATTTCATTAGAATCCGTAGATACCAATAGATTGTCAATATATTTGGATTTAGAAGCAGCGTAAATAGTGTAGCTTATTAGAGGAAAGCCACACAAATCAGTAATATTTTTTTTTGGAATTCCTTTTGAACCCCCACGAGCTTGGATTACAGCTAAAACTTTAAGATTTTGTATCATAAGATTTTTGTTTTTATTATATAATAATTGAAAACGATAGATGAAATTTCAGAAAAAATTATAATGATAAGAATATTTTCAATCTTTAATAATTCTAAATTTCCTAAAGTAAAAATTGAGATTAAAAAAATAAAGTATTTAATTAGAATAGAATAAAATTTAAATTTCATTCTATTAAAAACATCATAAAAAATATTTTGAAAATTAAACATTAGTAAAACACCTAATACTATTGATAATTTAATTATTAAAATTCCATCTACATACATAGGAAAAAATTTATTAATTAATTCGTCAACAAAAAAAATCAAAAAAATCGATAAAAAAATATTACAAATTAAAAATGGAAGAACGTTTGACTTAAAAACTCTATTTAAAATAAGTTGGGCAGGTTTTTTAAGATAATATTGTTCCGAAATTTTAATGTAAAGAACTTTATCAATAGAAACTAGCAACTTATTAATTGAAGCAATTATAAGAAAATATAAAGATAAAAACCCAAAATCTTCTGAGTCAAAAATAATAGCACAAATACTTGAAACCATCAACGGAAAATATGAGAAAAAAATATTTACTCTAAAATATTTTATTCCACTAGATAAAATAAATTTAATATTTGAATAATCTACTTTAAACTTTAATGGTGATTTTAGAATTAAAAAAATAATATTATGAATTTTATAAAAGAAATTCTTAATTAAAATACCCCCAACGTTAAAAAAAATTATAAAAGAAGAAGATAACAAAGCAGTAATTGAACTTTTATTTTGAATATCAATCAAGTCTTTAAATTCATCTCCTGTCCTATACAATATTTTTAAAAATTTATTTTGAAATAAATTTTGCCATATGTTAATAACTATAATAATGAGGCAAAAAAAGGTTAAATATTTATTCTCTAAATAAAAATATAAAGCAATTAATAAAATGATAATTGAAATCGGGATAAGAACTAGCATGTAATATGTAAATGCTGAATTAACCAACTTATGAACTTTTGAGAAAGACTTTAATTTTAGTAGCCCTGGAAGCTGAGACTGCAGCACTACAGGGATGCCAAAATTTAGAAGAATTATATAATTAGCTATTATCAAAAATTTATTGTAAAAACCAAATTCATAGGGATTAATAAACTTCATTATCAAAACTCCAGAGATAAAGTTTGCCAATAATATTATTAAGTTACTTATACCAAATGAGACAATAGTACGATTTACAGTTGAAATTTTTGGTTTAATTATTTTACTTAAAAAGTTCATTTTAAAAAGTTCCAATACCACTCAATAGATTCCTTCATTCCTTTTTCAAAATTATGAGAGGGGGTATAACCAAGTAATTTATTTGCTTTTTTTATTGAAGCTAATGAATGTGGAATATCTCCTTTTCTAAATGGTCCGAATACAGGTTCTATATCATGTATATTTTTGTCAAACTTAATAAGTAAGCTTTTTATCATATAAAACATATCGATGAGGGTAGTTTTTTTTCCACATGCTGTATTATAAACTTGATTTAAAGCTTTTGTGTTTGTAGTTTTTAGGGCTAAAACGTTCATTAATATTACATTATCAATGTAAGTGAAATCACGAGAGTATAAACCATCTCCATTAATAGTTGGTCTTTTTTTATTAATAATTTTTTTTATAAATTTTGGAATTACTGCAGCATATGGACCGTCAGGGTCTTGTCTTCTACCAAATACATTAAAATACCTTAACCCAATACAATTTAGACCATAAATTGAGTTAAAATTTTTTGCATAAAGTTCATTCACATACTTAGTAATTGCATAAGGGGATAAAGGAGATCCAATTTTATCTTCAATTTTAGGTAAATTCTTTGAGTCTCCGTAAGTTGAGCTACTTGCTGCATAAACAAATCTTTTTACTTTATTTTGTTTTGCTGCATATAAAATATTTACAAATCCAATAATATTAATTTCTGTTGAGGAAATTGGATCTTTAATTGATCTGGGTACAGATCCTAGAGCAGCTTGATGTAAAATATAATCTACTTTTTTAGTTGCATCTAAGCATGAACTTAAATCACAAATATCGCCATAAATAAATTGAAAATTTGGATAATTTTTAAACTCATCAATGTTTTTTTTACTTCCTGTCAAAAAATTATCCATACATCTTACAATAGCTCCATATTTCAAAAAATATTCACAAAGATTACTGCCAATAAAACCAGCTCCACCAGTAATTAAAATAACTTTATCTTTGAAAAAATTATTCATCACTTATTAGTTGCCAATTCCTTCCAATATCCTCATACTTTGTTCCAATATATTTTTTACCATTTTCGAGATCAATTAGCATCCATTTTCCAGGCGCTTTTGTTATAACTTTTAAAGTAATAGGCAAATCATATTCGTCCACATATTCACCATCTAGAATTTTTCTTTTTTTCATTTTAGTAAATTAAAGTTTATGAGCTCCTTTAATATTTAAAAAAGACTTAACATCATAAATTAGTATGTTATTTTTAACAATTGATTTAAAATCAATTTTCAAAAATACTTCATGAGAAACTGCCAGTATAATTGCATGATATTCTTCAAAATCTGGATTATCAATCAAAGTTAAATCTTTGTATTCTGATAATACATTTTCACTATCTAACCATGGGTCAAAAATTGAGACATTTGCAGAGAAAGATTTAAGCTCATCAACTATATCTATGACTTTAGTATTTCTAAAATCTGGGCAGTTTTCTTTAAAAGTAAATCCAAGTATTAAAATTTTAGAATTAAAAACCTTAATATTTTTTGAAATCATTTTTTTCACAACTTGCCTTGCAACATATTTACCCATAGAATCATTAATTCTTCTACCAGAAAGTATAATTTCAGGGTGGTATCCTAAAGTTGTAGCTTTTTGTGCTAAATAATATGGATCAACGCCAATACAATGACCTCCGACTAATCCTGGCTTAAATGGAAGGAAGTTCCATTTTGTCTCAGCAGCCTTTAGAACCTCATTTGTATCAATATCCATTAAATTGAAAATCTTTGTTAATTCATTTACAAAAGCAATATTTATATCTCTCTGTGAATTTTCTATAACTTTTGCAGCCTCAGCTACCTTTATTGAGGGAGCTAAGTATGTGCCAGCTTCAATAATACTTGAGTATAAATAATCTAATTTTATTGATGTCTCGTAATCAGATCCAGAAACAACTTTCTTGATTTTAGTGAGAGTTCTTTGTTTATCGCCGGGATTAATTCTCTCAGGTGAATATCCAACAAAAAAATCTTTATTAAACTTAAGTTTAGTTATTTTTTCAATAAGTTTTACACAAACTTGCTCTGTTAAACCTGGATAAACTGTACTTTCATAAACTATAATATCTCCCTTTTTAATATATTTCGCTACTGAGGTTGTGGAGCTTATAATTGGTTTTAAATCTGGATTTTTATTAACATCTACTGGCGTTGGAACTGTGATTATATAAATATTTGAATCAGAAACCAAATCAAAATTATCTGTTATAAATAATCCTTTAGAATGATGATGTTCAGTTACAATAACTTCTTTCAGAATATCTTTAGAAACTTCCTGTGTAATATCGTTATAGCCTTTTATTTCAGAAACTCTTTTTGAATTTATATCAATACCAGTAGTTTTAAACTTTTTTGCTAACTCGACAGCTAGTGGAAGTCCAACATAACCTAAACCAACTACCGTAATATTAAAATTAAATTTTTTCATTAATATCTATAATATTCAGGTTTGTATGGGCCTTTAACATTTACCCCAATGTAACTAGCTTGATCTTCGGAAAGTTCTTCTAATTCGACACCTAATTTTTTTAAATGTAACCGGGCTACTTTTTCATCCAAATGTTTTGGTAACATATAAACCTTATTTTCATAATTAGATGAGTTTTTCCACAATTCTAACTGGGCTAATGTTTGATTAGTAAATGAATTGCTCATAACAAAGCTCGGATGACC
>MDTG01014560.1_pt1 | contig 10619 bp, 10 predicted proteins | sample 811421 | NCBI WGS metagenome assembly MDTG01 (sample SAMN05326645, study PRJNA326480) | marine metagenome | isolation source: seawater | place: Pacific Ocean: South East | collected 2011
ATCACAATGTTATTTTTTTAAGTTTGATTTCCTTATAATCTGCTTTTTATTTAAATTGTAAATTATGTTACAATTTTTAAGCAATTTTATATTATGACTTATTATAATTATGATTATGCCAAGCGACTTCAGTTTATCAAATATTTTTTTTTCCGTTTTTTCATCTAATGCGTTTGTGCTTTCATCTAATACAATTAATTGTGGTTTCTTATAAAAAGCTCTTGCTAGTGCCAATCTTTGTTTTTGTCCACCACTCAAATTTATACCATTTTCACCTATTATAGTATTTTGCTTGAATGGTAAATTTTTTACAAATTCATAAGAGTTGCTTAATTTTAAACAATCTAAAATGTTACCATTATAACCTGATCCATACGATATTATATCTTTAATCTTCCCATCCATTAAATTTTTGAAATCTTGTCCAACATAAGAAATTGACTTTAATAAACTTGTAGTTTCATATTTATTTATATTAATTCCATTTAAATAGATTTTACCAGATGTTGGATTTAAAACAGTTGTTAGAACATCTGCGAAAGAAGTTTTTCCTACTCCTGATTTTCCTAAAATACCCAGAATATCTCCTTTACAAATATAAATATCTTTATAATTTATGTAATTGCTGTTTTTGGAATATTTAATTTTTAGATTAAAAGTTTTTAAATTTTCTATGCTTTTAACCATTAATTTGCCCTTTTTGACGTAACTTTTAGACATTAAATCTATTTCTCTATCGAATAAATTTAAAACTGTTATTGTTCCTTTTATTCTAGCATAAGAATAAGCAACGTTATTTACTATTGGTAGTAATTTTGCACTTGCGATACCAAAAAAAATCAACTCTGTGTAAGAAATTATATTTGAACCTCCCAATGTATAAAAAAATAAAAACAAAAGAATTAAATTAAAAATTAGAAATTCGATGAGGACTCTCGGCAAATTTTCAATAATTCTAGCTGAATAATTAATTTGATTATCTTTCTCTAATATACTATCAAAATTTTTTTCTAAAAATTTTTTTGAAAAAAAGAATTTTATATATTTAAGATTTTGTAAAATATTTAAAAGAAACTTTGTTCTTTTTTTTTTTATATTGGTAATATCAAGTGATATTTTTCTGAGAGTTTTATTTTTGTATAAAAAAAATATTAAATAAGATAATGAAAAAATAAATAAAACTACTAAAGAAACTTTTATATTTATAATCAACAATGATAGAAGAATTATAGCTGCCATACTTAAATGCATAAAAATATTTATACATGATGGAATTAATATATCTGAAAAACGATCTAGCCCATCTTGAAAATTCGAATAAACTTGGGAAAGAGATTTTTTTCTGAAAAAATTATAATCTACATTATTATAAAATAAGAAAAATAATGTTTGAATTCTTTTGTAAAAAAATAAACCAAGTTTTGTAGAAATATGAATATTCAATATATTAAGCGCTTGAGATAAAATAACTAGAAAAAAAGAAAGTAAAATAATGATTCTTTTAATTATTTCTTCATCATAAATTTCAAATTCTTTTTTAAAGAAACTAAATATAGATGTAGATAAATTATTTTGGATATCAAATATAATATTTATTACTGGAATAATGGATGCTATCCCAATTAATTGTAACAAATTTGAAAACACAATAAAAATTAAACAGAAAACCAATATATATTTTTCTCTTACAGGAAAAATTTTTATTAATTTTAATATTGATTTATTCACTTATATTTTTTTATAAATTTAACCGCTTGGCTTAATGAACTGCATGAAAAAATATGGCTCAGTGGCTTCTTCTCATTATAATTCCTATCTATAAATATCGATTTGCATTTAATTTTATCTGCAGCCTCAATATCTTTACGTCTGTCCCCAATCATAAAGCTTTTTTTTACATTTATATCATGTTTTTTTATAGCTTTAATAAGTAAACCAGGATTAGGTTTTCTATTTGGATTATTATCATTTGAACTTCTGGAGACAAATATATTTTTAATATTTAATTCTTTAATTATCTTATTATGCATCTTGTTAAGCTCTTGAACTTTCAATTTTTTGATTGATATATCTGGTTGATTTGTAATTATGATTAGCTTGTATCCTAGTTTAGTTAAAATTTCACAATTTTTTTTGGTATATGGATAAAATCTAAATTTGGAAAATTTTCTTGGGGCATAAGTCTTTTTATTCTTGATTAATGGAATATTTATTACACCATCTCTATCAAGAAAAACTACTTTTTTACTCATAATTTGTTAAATATAATTATCTATTTTAACTCTTATAATGAAAATAATTAGTTACTCAATATTTGGTAAAGAGCAAATTTACAGAAAGTGTTTGTTACATAATATAGAAATTGCTAAAAAATTATTTCCTGAGTGGAAAATATTTATACACCTAAATTTACAAAATGAGAAAAAACAATTTTTAAAAGATATAAAACAAAAAAATACTGAAATAATAGATTTAAAGGAGGATCACCCTCAAGATGGTTTTTTTTGGAGAATGCTTCCAATGGAAGAAAATCATGATGCTGTTATAGTTAGAGATGTTGATACAAGATTGTTTAATAGAGACAGACAATTAGTAGATCATTGGTTAGCTTCCAACCTGAAATTTCATATTTGTAGAGATAATATTGGTTCTTTTCAACCTATTTTAGGTGGATTATGGGGTGGAAAAAAACCAAATCTGAAAATATCTAAATTTTGGAATGAATGGAAAAAAAATCAAAAAGAAGAACTTTGGGACATAGGGTTTTTGAAAAAGCATATATACCCAATTATAAGAAGTGATTTATTAGTTTTTACAGAACATAATATTTATTTAGGTGAAAAAAATATTATTAAATTAGGCCCTCGAGAAAAGTATATGGGCAGATCAATTATGATTGGAATGGTCATAAAAGAAGATTTGCAGTTAACAGATCAAGAAATTAAAAATAATCGTAACAAAGAAAGATTAGAAAATTACGTTAACTATGAAACATCAAAGGACGAAAAAGACAAGTTTATTCGAATTTTGTTTCCTAGATATTACTTTAAAAATTTTTTTATAAATTTAATCTATTTAATAATTACTTTTTTCTATTTTTTAATTGATTTTAAAAAATATAATACTTTAAAATACGTAAAGTACAAATTTTTAAATATGATCTTTAAAGGTAAATATAATAGTAAGTTATCAGAATTTAAATTATGGATTTAAATATTTTGCATAAATATAATTTTTATTTTTTAATTTTTTTTGAATAAAACTTTGGCTTACATTCAGTATAATATGTATATCAAATGAATTTAAAGCTTTTGTGGGATTAACTATATTTACCTCAAGATTTTTTAATAAATTATAATTTTCGTCTGATACATAAAATCTTATTTTCATTTTATTTAGTTTGTTTATTATCTTGATTGAAGGGCTTTCTCTTAAATCAGCAACGCCTGGTTTGTATCCCAAGCCCCATAAACAAATTTTTTTTTTATTATTAATTTGTATAAAATTAAGGATTTTTTTGAAAATTAATTTAGTTTTGTAATCATTAATTTTTCTTGAATTGCCAACTAAGTCAATTTGATTTAATTTTTTGAAATTTAAAAAATAAGGATCAATTGGAATACAGTGGCCACCCACTCCTATTGAAGGATCAAGAATATTTACTCGAGGGTGCAAGTTACAAATTTCGAATACTTTTTTATAAGATATCCCTTTCTTTAACAAATTTTCACTTATAAAATTTGAAAATGCTATAGAGTTGTCTCTAAATGCATTTTCAATCAATTTAGTAGCCTCTGCTTCATTAATTGAAGTATGAATTATTTTTTTTTTACAAATTTTAGAATAAATTTTTCTCACTTCTTTGAATGTTTTTAAGTCTGATCCTATAACTCTGTAATTATTTTGCATTTCATAAATTGTATTCCCCGGGATAGCTTTTTCAGGAACATAACAAATTTTATATTTATTAATTAAATCCGGTCTAATTTTATCAACAAAATTTTTTAATTTTTCTAAATCACCAATAGCAATTGTTGACTCAATTATAATTGTGTTATTTTTCTGTAAAACATTTGCAATTTTTTTTAATGCATTAAATATAAAATTTAATTCACATGTGTTATTTTTTTTCAACGGAGTAGGTAAACAAAGTATAAAAAAGTCTGAAATTGAAAAATTTTCTGAAAATTCAATATTTTTTTTATTATAATTTTTCTTGAAAAAAGATATTAATTCTTCTTCCTCTAATATAATTTTCCCATTTTTAATCTGACTGATTTTTTTTTTGTTTATATCTATCCCTTTAACAATAAAACCTTGAGAGGCCAATAATAAAGCAAATGGAAGACCGATATAGCCCATACCAACAACGGAAATTTTTTTTTTATAAATCAACATTTTTTTGATTAAGATATAAAGATATATATAAGATATATTTTAAAAATATTAAATTTAAATAACTTTTATATGGTAAAAAAAAAATATTTTAATAACAGGCGGAATGGGATTTATAGGACAAAATCTTGTTAAAAATTTAAGCAAAAATTATAATATTTCGATCATAGATAATTTATCTTCAAGTGCGATATCAAAAAAAACTTTATTTGAAAAAAAGAAAGTTAAAATACATTATATAGATTTATCGAATTATTCAAAAATACTAAATATTTTTAAAAAGAAAAAATTTTTTTGTATCATTCATTGCGCTGCACATTTTGCTAATCAAAATTCAATAGAAAATCCACTTAACGATTTAAATTCAAATATCTTAGGAACTTTAAATTTACTTGAAATATCTAAAAAATTTAAAATTAAAAATTTTATATATCTCTCTTCATCTTGTGTGTATGGAAATAATTTGAAACTTAAAGAAATTGCAAATCTGAGACCCACGGAAACACCCTATGCTATTTCAAAATTCTCAGCAGAATTATATGTTCAATTTTATGCAGAGTATCATGGTATTAATTCTAAAATAATTCGAGTTTTTAATACTTATGGACCTGGAGAGCTAACTCATAAATATAGAAATGTTATACCAAGATTTATTTATCAGGCACTAAAAAATAAAAATTTGACAATTACAGGTACAGGTTTTGAAATAAGAGATTTTACATTTATAGATGATCTAGTCAAGATAACCAAAAAATTAATGTTAAGTAAAAAAAAATTTATAATAATTAATTCTTGTACGGGCAAAAAGACTTCAATATTTAATTTAGCAAAATTAATCATAAAATTATCAAATTCTAATTCAATCATAAAAAAATATAGAAGAAGAAAATGGGATAAAATAGTTTATAGATCGGGATCTACTGAGATTAGAAACAAATTCCTGAAAATTGAAAAAATGACCCCTCTAAAAATAGGTTTATTGAAAACTATTAATTGGTACAAAGATGTACTAGCTTAATAGAGCATGCTTTATATGATGAAAAATTTTACTGCTCACGTTTCTACCATATGGATCTTCCCATAAAAATTTATTTCTAGATAATTTTGAAATTAACTCATTAATTTTTTTCTTATTTAAACTAATAAGATAATTAGACTTAATTTGTAACGTCTCAGGTCTTTCGGTGTTTTCTCTAAGAGTTATGTGGGGTGTTTTTAATATACAAGCTTCCTCTTGTATTCCACCAGAGTCTGAAAGTATAATTTTAGCATTTTTTACCAATACTAAAAATTTTTCATAATTTAGAGGTTTTACTACATCTACATATTTTTTATTGAGTTTGATTCCATATTTAACTATTTTTTTATATGTGTTTGGGTGTACTGGAAATATAATTTTAATTTTTCTTCTATTAGCAATAAAATTTATTATATCCAAAATTTTTGACAATTTTTTTTTCGATGAAACATTTTCAAATCGATGGATTGTTAACAAAAAAAAATTTTTATTTAAATTTTTTATTTTTCTATTTTTTAAGTTATCTGATAGAGTGCTACCTACAACAATAATCCTTTTTTTTATTTTTTCCTTTTTTAATATTTTTTCCTGAATTTTTGTAGGAGGAAATAGGTAGTCAGATAAATGGTCAACAATTACTCTATTTAACTCTTCTGGCATTGAATAATCGTAACTTCTTAAACCAGCTTCTATATGAAAAATTTTTATTTTTTGATTATATTGTCTAGTAGCATTAGCTGCCATTGCTGAGATTAAACATGTTTTGGTATCTCCCTGAACAATAACAATTTTTGGTTTTTCATTAATAAAAATTTTGTAGGCTTTATCAAAAAAAAATTTCTCAAAAGAAATAGCTTTTTTTTCATTTTTTTTGAAATTAAGATCATAATGTATTTTATTTATACCAAATTGTTTAAAAAAAATTTTACTCATATTTTTTGAATAATGCTGTCCACTAAAAATCAATTTATAATTAACTTTTTTATTTTTAACTAATTTAATAATTGGTGCTAATTTAATTATCTCTGGTCTTGTACCAAAACATATAATGACTTCAGTTTTATTCATGTTTAAAATTTTTTAATTTGATATACTAAGAAACTTGTTATGCATATCAAAAAATATTTATCTAATATTTATTTAAAATATTTAATCTCCTTATTTTTTTTTATTATTTATTCTCTTCGTTTCATTTTAGATACTCCCAATATTGCATTGGCAGGGGATGAACCGATTAAATGGATAATTGCAAATGATTTAGCAAATTTTACTTTTGATAATTTTGGAATAGAAAAGTTTAGTTTGTTTCATGAGCTTAGGTGGGGTACATGGATTCCTTCATTTATTTTGTTAAAAATATTTGGTCCTAATCTTTTAATTTATTATATTTCAAATTATTTGTTTCACTTAAGTGGAATACTAATATTATCCCTTATAATTATAAAAAAATTTAATGCTGCCTATTTAATTTTTTTTTATTCGTTGATTTTTATCGATACACAAATTTATGAATTTTCATCTCAATTACTTCCAACGCCATATTTAATATTCTCTCTCTCATTATTTTTTTTTTATTTACTAAATTATTTAGATGCTAAAAATATTAATAAAATCAAAATTAACAGATATATATTGTTATTAATAATTTTTTTTCTTTATGGGATAAAAATTACAAATCTAATATTTCTTATTCCACTAGCTTATTTTTTTTACAAGAAAGAGGGGAAAAATCCTTTGATTGTATCTCTTTTAATTGGAATTTTTTTTTATTTTTTGGAAACATATTTAATAAATTTAATCGGTAATAGTAGTGATTTAAAATATGGAAGAATTTATGCATTAATAACAAGTCATTCTGATAATTTAAACTGGTATATTAATTATTATTCGAAATTTTTTTTATCAGGTATTTTTTTAAGATTTTACCAAAATTTAGATATACAATTATCTTTAATTTATTTCTTTTCATTTTTAATTATAATTTACTTTGTTTCAGAAAAACGAAAAAAAGATAATACAATTAAAATTCTATTATCAATTTGTATCGTTTATTTTATAATGCTTATATTTTCAGTGAAAAAGTTAAGCCCAATAATTATACCAATTCATGTTTTTGAAAATAGATATTTTACATCAATCAATATATTTTGTTACGTTTTAATAATTTATTTTTTAAATTATATTAAATTTAGAATAACTAAAAAAAATTTTTTATTATCTACAATTTTTGTACTTTTATTTATATCAAATCCATTAAATTTATTTTGGGAAAAATTTACTAAAACTAAACAACAAAATTTAGCTGAGCAATTAAATAAGTATGACAAAATAACAAATGATATCCTATTAGCTGATTGTATAAAAAGTCACACACAACCTAGAGTAAAATGGTTACCGTTAATTTTGGCGAGAAATAAACAGGAAAGAAACTTTTTTGAAAACTTTAGACACAATAAAATTGAGGAAATTGATGGATTTAAAATTAGAAAGATTAAAAATCAAAATTGTAAAAATACGATGAACATTGATGAATATTTTAGTGAATAGTTTTATTTTTGATAAATCTTTTTTAAAATTTTTATAGAATCTTTAATACCTTTCTTAATTCTAATTTTATTTATTGCTCCATATTTCTTTTGGAGAGAAAAAGATCCAGCTCTTGCAAATACACCTTCTGGTTTTGTTGAGTTTCCTATAACTTTAATATTTTTTTTTCCCAAAAGACTTAATGATAAGTTTGCTAATTCAACAAAAGATGTGAATTTACCAGTTGAGAGATTAATTGCATCACCATTTTTAATTTTTTTAGACAGTAAAAAACTATTTTTTACAATATCTTTAATGTGAACAAAGTCTCTCATTTGTTTGCCTGTTCCCCACACAATAAAATCTTTTTTTTCATCATGCAAAATTGCTCTTTTTAAAATACTTGGAAATGGATAATTAAGATCCTGATCATACCCATATCCAGAAAACGGTCTAAATACCGTATTTTTTATATTATATTTGTCGAATGCTAATTTTGATAAATATTCATTGTTTAGTTTTGCCCATCCATAAGACATATCAGGCATACCAAATACACCAGATTGAAATGATATATCGCTCTCTTTTAAAAGCCTATAATTATCTCTTGTTTGCAAGGAAATAGGATAAGCTGCACTTGATGAATAAGTTATCACATGTAATGGCTTTGCTTTTAAAATCCATCTCCAAAAAGAAGTATCTATCTCCAAATCTTCGGCAACTGCTAAGGGATTATATTCTATAACTTCTCTACCACCAACTATCGCGGCAAGATTTATGATTAGGTCGTATCTTTTTTTAATTTTATCTTTAAAAAAACTTCTACAATCCCTTTTTTCAAAATAAAAATTCTTATTTTTTAGAGGTTTAAAAACCATCCATTTTTTTGGATGGATGCCTCCTGTCAAGGGGGCAATATTGTCTACACAATGAACTTTAAAATTTTTTTTTAGAAAAAATTCTGTATAGTGCCTGCCAACAAATCCTGCTCCACCTAATATTAAAACCTTCATTTAAATAAGTTTGTTTACTATTCTTTTCCATTCAGAAAATGCTTTCAGTGATCTAGCAGGAAGGTATTTTTTAATGTTTTCTGGATTTTTTTTTAGATCATTAATTAAATCTAAAGTGTTTGTATAACCTATATATTCAGCTTTAAAATCTTTAATTAAATTGTGAACATTTCTATCTTGATAAACCGTTGGCTCTTCATACACGACTTTATGTTTTTTCGCAGTTGAATAGATTGATGCCCAAATATCATCCATTCTTCCAATATGTGGAAAAAGAAAATAATCTTTAAATACTTTTCTCTTAATAATAGTATTTTGTGAATTAAAAATTGATATTTTATTAGAGTAAAAAGGAAAATATTTTTTATCAAATTTGCATTCTGGTCTGTAAATTAATCTGCAAATTGCATCTATATCAGGATCACCATTCCAAAATGAAGCTTGAATATCAGGTTTGATATAATTAATTTTTTTTTTTTTATACTTTCTATTTTTGATTAGTTCTAAAGGAAAACCTCTATGCCAAAGTGATTTATAATTCGTATATCCAATTGCATCAAAAACATCTGAATTAGTTTCAACTAAGTTTGCTTTATAGTTTTTTTTATCAAAACATATTTTTTTAAACCAGTTAGAATAAGGTATATTATCATCATCAATTAATGCTATAGTTTCTGCTCCACGACTTAAACATTCTAATATAGCAAAATTTCTTCTCTGGATGCAGTTCCAACCAACTAGGTTTGACAATTTTGGCCATTTTTTCTGTTGATATTCAGTGGTTAAAACTATTGAATTTTTTAATTTAAAATTTTTTGATTTTTTATCTAAAGCGACTACTAGCTTAAAGTTTTTTTTGGATGCAAATAATTTTAAAGCTTTTGTTGGTTTATTGATTGTGGTTGTGGCTATATAAATCATTGGTTTAGAAGAACCTTACAGCTACCAAAGTTTTAAAATAATGCAAATAATTTATTATTGAATTATTAGACCTTCCTTCAGTTCTTGATGACCAAGTTGTATGCGCAGATCTAAGATTATAACCAGCTTTCAAAGGTTTTAAGATCATCTCTAAGGCAAATGAGTGTCTTAATTCTTTAAATTCAAATTCTTTCAATGCTTTTTTTGGATAAATTCTATAAGCAAAAGTAAAATCAATAAACTCGCAATTGTATAGTTTTGAAGTTAAATATTGAAAAATCAAGTTAAAATTTTTTTTAAAAAAACCATATCCTTTAAATGATATGTTTTGTTTTTCCTTCCATCTATCTGCACAAATTATATCATTTTGATAATCCTCTGATAATTTTATCATTTTTTTTAAATCACTTGGATTTGTTTCTAAGTCTGATGCCATTATTATAATGTGTGATTTGGCAGATTTTTCAATACCCTTTTTAATAGCTCCTCCAACAAAAGGTTTATCTTGATAAAAAATATCAAGTTTACAATCAATCAATCTAGATGATAACTTTATTAAATTATTATAATCATTTTCTGTTGTAAGTTTTTTTGAAATTATAACTAAAAATTCCAACTCACTAGTTTGATTATCAGATTTAATAACCTTTATAGTTTTCTCTAAAGAATTAATTTCATTTATAAATGGTAGAATTATTGAATAACTATTCATATATTAATATATAATTTAAAAAATTAAGAACACA
>MDTG01090725.1_pt1 | contig 10619 bp, 11 predicted proteins | sample 811421 | NCBI WGS metagenome assembly MDTG01 (sample SAMN05326645, study PRJNA326480) | marine metagenome | isolation source: seawater | place: Pacific Ocean: South East | collected 2011
CCGTAAGTGGTTTGATTACTAACAGTAAAACGAATATAAAACGTAGGATTGGATGCATCATATGTCAGCGCTTTCTCAATTAAACATCATTCAAGTTAAAGGACTTTCTAAAACGGTCACCACGGTTGAGGGCAACCTGACCATCCTCAGTGACATCAGCTTTAATGTCAAGTCGGGTGACTCAGTTGCAGTAGTGGGCACCTCTGGTTCGGGTAAGTCTACTTTATTAAGTTTGTTAGCCGGACTTGACCAATCAACTAGCGGCAGTATTTATTTAGATGGTGCTGCTTTGCACGAATTAGGCGAAGAAGCACGCGCGGCACTTCGCGCCGAAAAAGTGGGGTTTGTGTTTCAGTCTTTCATGCTTGTACAAAGCTTAACAGCACTTGAAAACGTGATGCTACCGGCTGAACTTGCCGGTAGTAAAGACGCGAAACAGCAAGCGCTTGAGCTACTTGAAAAAGTAGGTTTAAGTCACCGTGTTGGCCATTACCCATCGCAATTATCTGGCGGTGAGCAGCAGCGTGTAGCTATTGCGCGTGCATTTATTGGTACACCGAAAATCTTATTTGCCGATGAACCATCAGCGAACCTTGATAGCAAAAACGGTAAATTAATTGAGTCATTATTATTTGAATTAAATAAAGAGCACGGCACGACACTTATTTTAGTAACGCATGATGAGCAGCTTGCACAAAAGTGTCAGCAAATTTTACACATTGAAGCAGGGCAGTTAGTAACTGTAAAAGAAAGCGAAGGAGTGCAAGCGAATGTGGGCTAAATTAGCACTAAAACTGTTTTCACGTGAGTTTAAACGCGGTGAGTTAACAGTGATCAGTGCAGCAATTGCCTTAGCTGTTCTCACTGTTTTAACACTGTCTATGGTTACCGACCGAATTGGTCAAAGTATTGAAGAAAAAAGCAGTGCCTTTATTGCTGCTGATCGCGTTTTAGCAAGTAACCATGCTTTACCTGCCGAGTTTTTAGAAAAAGCCAACCAAGAAAACTTACGTACCGCTAAAATAACCTATTTCGATACCATGTTATTTGCTGGTGACGAAATGCAGCTTGGCTCGGTGAAAGCGGTATCAAACACCTATCCGTTAAAAGGCGAGTTAAAAGTAAAAACTAGCCTGACTGATCAACCACAAGTAACTGCTGATATCCCAAGTCGTGGTGAAGTGTGGTTAAGTGAATCAGTGTTTTATGCGTTAAACATTAAAGTGGGCGATAAAGTAGAGCTTGGCGCTGCTACGTTTACTGCTAGTCATGTTGTAGCCGAAGAGCCTGATGCACCGTTTAATGTGTTTTCAAGCAGCCAGCGAATCTTAATTAATGAAGCAGACATAGCCGTTACAGAGGTAATTCAGCCGGGTAGTCGAGTGTTTTATCGTCAGCTTTATGCTGGCAGCAAAGACAATTTAGATACCTTCTATGCGTGGTTAAAACCACAAATGAAAGAAAACCAGCGTTGGTATGGTGTTAAAGACCGCCAGTCTCCTATTTCTAATAGTTTAAATCGTGCCGAGAGCTATCTATTGCTAGCTGGTTTACTTGGCATTATTTTAGCCGCTGTTGCTATTGCGGTATCGGCAAAACGGTATTGTGAGCGTCAATATGACCCTGTTGCCATGATGAAAACGCTGGGCGGAAGCCGCGCTATGATACGTAAAATCTATTTACTTCACTTGAGCCTTGTTTGTTCAATGTCGGTCATAGTTGGTTTACTGATTGGTTATGGCTTACAAGCAGTTGCAACAGATTATTTAGCACAAACCATGGGCACAGCACTACCAAGTGCATCTGCTAAACCGTGGATTATTGCTATTAGTACCGGCGTGATTTGTGCGGTAATGTTTTCTATTAAACCACTTCTCGATTTATTTGATATTCCTCCGCTGCGCGTGCTGCGCCGTAATTTAGGCGACCGTTTATTGGTTAGTAAAGTGCACTTGGCTATGTCGGCGCTTACTGTGTTTTTACTCATGTGGTTATTTAGTAATAACATCAAAATAAGTGCCATTTTGTTTCTTTCAACTGCATTTTTAATTGCGGTGTTATTTGCTTTATCAAAGGTTATTTTTGGCGGTGGTCGCAAACTCGGTTTAAGCCCAGGTAATAGTTGGTCACTGGCGATAGCATCAATTCAAAAGCGTGCCAACGTTAATGCCGTACAATTAATTAGCTTTGCATTGGCTATAAAATTGTTACTGTTTTTAATTGTATTGAAGAACGACATGATCTCGGATTGGCAGTCACAGCTTCCAGAAAATGCACCTAATTCATTTTTAGTGAACATTACTGAGCAAGAACTAGAACCTATTACTAGTTTCTTAGCGCAAAATGATATGCCAACGTCTGATTTTTACCCTGTTGTTCGTGGCCGTGTAAACGCCGTTAATGGTGAGCTGGTTGCCCGCGAAGTATCGCAAGAAGATAACGAAAAGAAAGACGAAGAAGCTCGCTCTGGCATTGGCCGTGAGCTAAATCTAACTTGGCGCAAGGACTTGCCAAATCAAAACGAGCTTATCGACGGTGCATGGTTTAGTGAAAACTCAGTGGCTGAGGCATCGGTTGAAGAGTCTATGCTTAAACGCTTAGATGTAAAAATAGGTGATACGCTTACTTTCTTAATAGGTGCACAGTCTTTCGATGCAAAAATTACCAGTGTTCGAAAAGTTAACTGGACGACACTCAAACCTAACTTCTTTATTATTTTAAGTCCTGATGTGCTAGCCAGTTTTCCTGCTACTTATATTTCATCGGTGAATGTAAAAGCAGATAAAAAACGTGAGTTTAATGAGCTAATGCGTCAATACCCAACGGTTAACGTGATAGATGTTGAGAGCTTTATTAAACAGATTCGATCAACAATAGAGCAAGTATCGTTAGCGATTGGTTTTGTACTAGCAATTGTCGTTGCCTGTGGAGCTTTAGTGCTTATTTCACAAGTACAAGCAAGTTTGGGTGAGCGTATGCAAGAGATTGTCATCTTAAGAACTTTAGGTGCTAAAGGGCGTTTAATTAAAAATGCCACCTTATATGAGTTTTTATTATTAGGGGTTACGGCAGGTTTAGTCGCTGCCATTGTCAGTGACATCGCTCTGTTAATAGTACAAAAACAAATGTTCGATTTAGCTGGTAAATTCCATCCTCATATTTGGGTCATTGGCCCAGCAGTAGGAGGCTTATTTGTGGCATGTTTGGGTTATTTGATGATAGCGCGCACAATGCGAAAAAATACCCAAGGCTTATTACGCTCACTGGCATAAGATTCTAACTAAAAACGTGTTTATAAAATGCTCGCAATTGCGGGCATTTTTTATGAATTGCAATTGGTTACTGGTAATTTATACAGTGCTCTGGCATTATTAACACAGATAATAATGATAATAGATGGGTCAGTTAGTTGGCGATAATTTTAGGGATTGATCCTGGTTCACGGTTAACAGGGTACGGCGTGATTGCTCACCAAGGTGCTAAGTTCACTTATTTAGGAAGTGGTTGCATAAAATTGGCAGATCACGATTTTCCTGTTCGTTTAAAAATGATTTACCAAGGGATCAGTCAATTGGTAGAGCAATTCTCCCCAGACAGCTTTGCTATCGAAAAAGTGTTTATGGCACATAACCCTGATTCGGCACTTAAACTTGGTCAAGCTCGTGGCGCTGCCATTGTTGGCGCTTCAATGGCTGAGCTGCCAGTTTATGAATATTCAGCAAGGCAAATCAAGCAAGCTGTTGTGGGTAATGGCGGAGCCGATAAGTCTCAAGTACAGCATATGGTAAAGAATATTTTAAAGCTGCCTGGCACACCTCAAGCCGATGCCGCTGACGCTCTAGCAATTGCTATATGTCATGCACACTCAGAACAAAATTTAATTAAACTTGCGGGCAGTGCGAGCAAAACCGTAAGAGGACGATTAAGGAAGTAATATGATTGGTCGATTAAATGGCTTACTTGTTGAAAAACAGCCGCCAGAAATTCTTATTGAAGTAAGTGGTGTAGGCTACGAAGTGCAAATGCCTATGACCTGCTTTTATGATTTACCCGCAGTAGGTGAGCAAGCGATTATTTATACCCATTTTGTGGTACGTGAAGATGCCCAGCTATTATTTGGTTTTAACAATAAAACAGAGCGCGCTTTATTTAGAGAGCTATTAAAGGCTAATGGCGTAGGGCCAAAGTTAGGTCTTGCGATTTTATCGGGTATGTCAGCACAGCAATTTGTAAGTTGTGTAAACAATGAAGATGCAACCACACTGGTTAAACTTCCGGGGGTTGGTAAAAAAACTGCTGAGCGCTTAGTACTCGAAATGAAAGACAGACTGAAAGATTGGGGTAATGACTTATTTACACCATTTAGCGATAATGCCGTCATTGAGCCTGCAAGTGATGATACCCTAGTGGCAAATAATGCTGCCGATGATGCAGTGTCTGCACTTGTTGCGTTAGGTTATAAGCTACCGCAAGCACAAAAAGCGGTGAAAGCAGTGAACAAACCAGATATGACGACAGAGGTTCTAATTAAAGAAGCTCTAAAATCAATGTTGTGAGTAAACCATGATAGAAGCAGATCGCTTAATAGATGCGAGTGAACAAAGTAACGAAGACAGTGTTGATCGTGCCATACGGCCAAAACTGTTAACAGATTACACTGGCCAGCCGCATGTTAAGCAACAAATGGAAATATTTATCGAGGCGGCTCGCCATCGTGGCGAAGCCCTGGATCACCTATTAATATTTGGTCCACCGGGTCTTGGTAAAACCACACTTGCAAACATTGTTGCCAACGAGCTTAACGTTAATATTAAAACAACGTCAGGGCCAGTACTCGAAAAAGCTGGCGATTTAGCTGCTCTTTTAACTAACCTTGAAGAAGGTGACGTACTGTTTATTGACGAAATTCACCGCTTGAGCCCGCAGGTGGAAGAGATTTTGTATCCAGCAATGGAAGACTATCAGCTGGATATTATGATCGGTGAGGGCCCAGCCGCACGTTCAATTAAACTTGATTTACCGCCATTTACTTTAATAGGTGCGACAACCCGTGCAGGTTCACTCACCTCACCACTGAGAGACCGTTTTGGCATAGTGCAGCGTTTAGAATTTTATTCGGTTGAAGATTTATCAAAAATAGTTGCTCGTTCAGCAAGATTTTTAGATTTAACTATGTGCAATGAAGGAGCCACAGAAATAGCCAAGCGCTCACGTGGCACACCGCGAATAGCGAACCGTTTGTTACGCCGTGTTCGTGATTACACGCAAGTTAAATCTGACGGTAAAGTTAACGCATCGGTTGCAGAGCAAGCCCTCGATATGATTGATGTCGATAAAAGCGGTTTTGACTACATGGATAGAAAATACCTATTAGCTATTATCGAAAAATTTATGGGCGGCCCAGTTGGCCTTGATAACCTTGCAGCTGCAATAGGCGAAGAAAAAGAAACGATAGAAGATGTAATAGAACCGTTTTTAATTCAACAAGGCTTTATACAACGTACCCCGCGCGGACGACTTGTATCAGACATCGCTTACTTGCACTTTGGACTAACCCCAGATAAATAACAAAACTCAGGTTAGTTACAAAAGCTTTAAGATATAAGTATTAAGCAGCTCGAGAGGGCTGCTTTTTAATAGAGATAAGTTGACTTTTTAAATGGCAATATAGATTTTACCGCATACCGCATACCGCATACCGCATACCGCATACCGCATACCGCATACCGCATACCGCATACCGGCAAGAGTCATCTAACACCTGTAATTCACATGCTGTTAAGTTTTTGATAGGTATTCTCGTTGACGTTTGCGCAGGCAAAAAAAAGCCCGCATAAGGATGCGGGCAAACAACAAGTTGAAGGAAGTAATTCAGGGAACTACGGTCTACTAAAAGAAGGTTTTATCCTGATTTCAGTAAACCTAGAGCAATACGAAACTTCATATTGCTAAAAACGGAGCTTAATGAAAGAAACTTTCATGAGGTTGCTAGCTCGGTATAGGTAAATAATACGCAATGATGGATTTTTCTTCAAACTAGAAAAATTTAATTTTCAGATTAAAAAAACTAATGTGAGCAAAAAATTCTATTGTTCTCTTTTTGTTCGCTTTGTGGTTATTTTCTCTTTAACTTCATGAATAGAGTGGTTTTTATAAAATTCATATTCTGTATTCAGGATTAGTTTAAGTATTCTGTAGTAGATTTGCAAAAGTACTTTTGGGTGTTTATGCGTAATTTATGAATAAACGTCATGTTTTTGATTGTTTTGGTTGCTTTTAAGCGTCACTCTAGTGACTTATTATTAAGGTAAAAATATGCATAAAAGTATTTGTAAAATTCAATCTGGCTAAAAAATAACTAAGCAAATTGCTTTTTACCGTTATTTGCCGCTAATTCACAGCAAGAGCGTTGTCAGTTCATAATTGACTAGATACACTAGTTGTAACTTTTGGCCATGTTTGTGGTCAATAAATACAAGTGTAAAAAATATAACAAATTACATAGAAATCTATTTTTAGGAGTTTAACGTGGGATCAGGGCTTAACTTTTTAGATCTTATTCTAGAAGCCAGTGTACTTGTCCAGCTAGTAATGTTGGCATTAGTCGGCATGTCGGTAATGTCATGGGCAATTATTTTTCAACGTAAAAAAGCGATTTCTGATGCACTTAATGGCGCTAAGCGCTTTGAGCAAAAGTTTTGGTCAGGAATAGACTTAAGTAAATTATATAATGAAGTTTCAGCTCGTCCTGGTGGCGCATCAGGTGTTGAAGCATTATTCGTTGCTGGTTTTAAGGAGTTTGCACGACATAAGAAAAATTCACCGCAAAGTGCAAGCATCGTAATGGAAGGCACACATCGTTCAATGCGTGTTGCGTTGTCACGCGAAGTTGAAAAACTAGAATCAAGTTTATCGTTTTTAGCGACAGTGGGTTCAATTAGTCCTTATATCGGCCTTTTTGGTACGGTGTGGGGTATCATGAACGCATTCATTGCATTAGGTGAAGTTAAGCAAGCAACTTTACAAATGGTTGCGCCGGGTATCGCCGAAGCACTTATCGCAACAGCGATGGGTTTATTCGCAGCAATCCCTGCAGTTATTGCGTACAACCGTTTTGCAAACAAAGTAGAAAAGCTTGAAGGTAATTACATTAACTTCATGGAAGAGTTCGCCAATATTTTACACCGCCAAGCAGCTGCGCAAATAGAGGCTAAAGCGAATGTATCAGCGTAAGAAACGTCGCCCAGTAGGTGAGATAAATGTAGTTCCTTACATTGATGTAATGTTGGTACTACTTATTATATTTATGGCAACTGCACCACTGATTACTCATGGTGTAAAAGTGGACTTGCCTAAAATGGAAGAATCGGATCTTGTAGATACCAAAGATACACCACCTATCATTGCGTCAATTGATGCTGAAGGTAAGTACTATGTAAGTATCGGCACTGATCCAGAAGCTCCTATGGAAGCAATTGATGTAGCTGCTGTTATAAAATTACAACTTCAGAAAAACCCCGATACTCCGGTTATGATAAAAGGTTCTGGTCGTGTTTCTTATCAAGAAGTGTTGCTGTTAATGGACTTTCTGAAAAATGCCGGTGTGCCTTCAGTGGGTCTTATGACTGAGTCATTTGAGGGTTAGTATGCGTGAATCAGTAATAAAGTCGCTTCTATTGCACCTTGGTATTATTGTTTTCTTAGTCGTATCAGCGAACTTTCATATGCCAGCTCCTAAGGTAATGGAAGTGACATTGAATCCGGCTATGCCTGAACCAGAAAAAGCGGTTTCTGCAGTAACGGTTGATCAACAAAAGGTTGAGCAGAAAATTGCTGAACTTAAAAAGCAAGAAGAAGCAAAAAAACAAGCCGAAGCAAAGCGAATTCGAGATCTTGAACGTCGTGCAAATGACGCACGTAAGCAACGCGAAGCTGAAGACCGTCGTCTTAAAAAGTTAGAGCAACAACGCCGAGCGAAAGAGAAAGAAAAAGCAGAAGCTGAAGCACAAGCGAAGAAAGCACGTGAAATACAAGAGAAAGAACGTGCCAAAGCTAAGCAAGCTGAAAAGCAAAAGCAAGAAGCTGAAGCCGCAGCAAAAGCCGCAGCTGAAAAACGTAAAGCTGAAGAAGAGGCGTTAAAGAAAGCGGAAGCAGAGCGCAAGCGTAAAGCTGCTGAAGCTGAAGCTGAACGTAAACGTAAAGAAGCTGAAGCAGAGCGTAAACGACAGCAGGCATTGCAAGAACAAATGCTGCAAGAGCAGTTAGCTGCTGAGCAGGCTGCACGAAATAAAATACGTCAGCAACAAGTCTTGAGTGAAGTTGATAAATATAAAGCGTTAATTATGGCGCGTATTCAACAAACTTTACTTATTGATGAAAAAATGAAGAATAAGCAATGTCGCGTTAACATTCGCCTTGGTTTTAACGGGTTAGTAACTCAAGTAAAATCACTTGGTGGTGATAAATTAGTGTGTGAAGCTGCTCTTCGTGCTGTCCGTATGGCCGATACACTACCAGTTTCGCCTGATAAAGATGTTTTCGAGCAACTGAAAAATATTAACTTAACAATTAAGCCAGAATTCTAAAGGAATGATATGTTCAACCAGATAAAAACAGCATGTTTTATTGTATTACTGGGCTTTCATGGCATTGCCAGTGCTGCACTAGAAATTGTTATCACTGAAGGTATTGATGGAGCACGCCCAATAGCGGTTGTTCCATTTAAATACCAGGGCGTTGGTCCCATCCCTGAAAAATTGAGCACCGTTATTGCAGCTGATTTGATGCGTAGTGGTAAATTTAAACCTATTGATGTGACAAGTATGCCTCAATTACCCGGCAAAGATGCTGATGTAGATTATGCTGCATGGGTCAATCAAGGTGTTGAAGCGGTACTTGTTGGTCAAGTTGAGCAACAACCGGGTGGACGTTACTTAGTAAAGTATGAGCTTATCGATGTGATCCGTGGTCAAATTACAGGCGGCGAAACGCAAATGATGAGTAATGGTCAATTAGTGAAGAGCCAAGACCATGTATTAGATGCTCGTGAGAGTGTTATATCTGAAACAGGGTTTCGCCGTTATGCGCACCGTATTAGCGATGTAGTTTACGAAGCGCTTACGGGTGAAAAAGGTGCATTTTTAACAAAAATTGCTTACGTTATTGTACGTGATAATGAACCGAAGCCTTATCAACTCGTTGTTGCTGACTATGATGGCTACAATGAGCAAGTATTGCTTCGTTCTAAAGAGCCACTTATGTCCCCAGCTTGGTCACCTGATGGTACTAAGCTTGCGTATGTAACCTTTGAAAATCGTCAAAGCCAAATTTACATTCAAGATTTGTATACAGGCAAACGTGAGTTAATCACAAGCCATCCAGGTATTAATGGTGCACCACAGTTTTCACCTGATGGTAAAAAACTATTATTAGTACTTTCAAAAGACCGTAACGGTGCAACAGAAGTCTATGTTTTAGACCTTGCAACTCGCAAAGAAAAGCGTTTAACAAATCATCGTAGTATCGATACAGAGCCTTCTTGGTACCCAAATGGGCAAGATATCGTGTTTACGTCTGAAAGGGGTGGTAATGCCCAGATTTATAAGTTAAATTTGCAAACTGGTAGAGCAAAACGTATGACGTTTGATGGTGATATGAATTTAGCAGGTTCGATTTCACCAGACGGAAAAGAATTAGTGATGGTGAATCGTACTAACGGTCAATACCATCTTGCTAAAAAAGAGCTAGCTACAGGTGCGTTTCAAGTATTAACAAGAACTCGCCTAGATGAATCGCCGAGTATCGCTCCAAACGGTTCGATGATTATCTACAGCACGCTTCATAATAATAAACAGGTGTTGGCGTTAGTGTCTATGGACGGTCGCTTTAAAGCTCGCTTACCTGTGCTAGATGGACAAGTTAAGGCGCCAGCTTGGTCGCCTTATTTACAGTAATTTTACTGGTTTACTCAATATAGGAATCAATTCAATGCAACTTAATAAAACTTTAAAAGGCCTGCTTATTGCTGTGCCAGTGATGACATTAGCGGCGTGTAGCTCTTCTTCAGGTGTTGATGAGGGTGCTGCAAACCAATCTAACCAAGGTATGGTTGAGCAATCAAACACTGATACTGTTGAAGTTGCAACGCTTACTCCAGAGCAACAAGCTGAAGAAGCACTTCGTGAAAAGTACGAAGCGTTACGTCAAGAGCAAATCATCTACTTTGGTTTTGATAACGCAAAAATCCAAAGCAAATACGCGGAGCTTTTACAAGCACACGCAGAATTCTTAGTACAAAACCCATCAGTTAAAGTACTAATCGAAGGTCACGCTGATGAGCGCGGTACGCCTGAGTACAACATCGCACTTGGTGAGCATCGTGGTCAAGCAGTAGAAAAATACCTACAAAGCTTAGGTGTTTCTGCTAGCCAAATGTCAGTAGTGAGCTATGGTGAAGAGAAGCCAATGGTTAAGTCTCGCACTGAAGAAGCGTTCGCGAAGAATCGTCGCGCAGTATTAGTTTACTAATAAAGAGTCATTATGAAGCCGAAAATTATTTTGGCAGCAATGATCTTAAGCGGGAGCACCCAGTTATGGGCTGCTCCCGCTCCTGTTTCAGA
>MDTG01142082.1_pt1 | contig 10619 bp, 12 predicted proteins | sample 811421 | NCBI WGS metagenome assembly MDTG01 (sample SAMN05326645, study PRJNA326480) | marine metagenome | isolation source: seawater | place: Pacific Ocean: South East | collected 2011
TTTAGGAATAATTCTCTCTAAATATTTTTTCTTCAATCGTATTTTTTGTCATGATTCGAATCACTTTTACTTCATTTTTCTGACCAAGGCGACAGGCACGACCGAGAGCCTGTCTTTCAATGGAATTTAAAATTTTCTTTTCTACATTAATGGGTTCGACGAATATTACATGTGTCGCATTATTCAAATTTGTACCACTCGCGGCATTATCTAACGACAACATGATGACTTGCGTCTCAATTCCATTTTTGAATTTGGAAATGGCATTGTTTCTACAAAAAACATTTCCTTTCACAAAAACATTTGAAATATTATTTTCAGCCAATGTTTTACCAATGATTTGTAACATTCCATCCCATTGACTAAATATGATAATTCGATTGTTTTTGTTTTCCACCAATTCCTCTAATTTTGTAATCAACATGCCCAATTTTGAGCCATATTTTTCATGGAGCTCAGTTTCAAAAGACTGCTTCACCCCCAATTCGATGAATTGGACTTTGTTATGAATATTTTTGAGAGAAACTTTACATATAGGACAATTACTATTCATAACTAGATTTCGTGTAATACAAGCTTTACAAAATCTATGACCACATTTTGTAAGGATTGGATTCAAAAAGGTATCCAAACAAATGCAACATTCATCCTCCTCCTCCTCCTCCATAGCATCTTCATCTTGAATACTATCGAGAGCAGAATACTTTTCCAATACTTGAATCATATACTTTGCCTCTGAAATTTTTTCTTCCAATTTTTTCATCTCGGCTGTTGGTTCGGATAATGAATTATGATTTCGATTTCGTAGGTCATTCATCTTTTTTAAATTCTTTTCCAATTTTTCATTGTGGTATTTCAAGAGTTCCCCTTTCACAGAGGCCAAGTCTAGATGTTCTTGGTTGGAATTATGATTTCTATGTGTCAAAAAAATGTGACAACATAATTTTTGAAGATTAATATCCGATTCTTGGGTACGAACAAAATTGTCATAAATTTGCCTTTCGATGGAAGAAAGATTCACCCAAATGATTTCTTCTTCAAATTTCGGAATATTTATTTGGTCTTCCACATCCTTTTTTTGATGACGAATCATGATTTTTTTCATAATTTTATCAACCATGTACGATTTGGTTTTGTCTTTATAACTTATCTTTTCAAAATTACTATTTTTACTGTCTTGTTTATACATGGCAAAATCCAAAAACTCCAATGTATTATTCACCGCTGCAAGAGATACGAATGGGGTACCGGAGACATACCATCGATGCCTAGTACATAAACAACACAAAAATTTTTTCAGATACTCGGCATGATACGTCGTTTGCAATTTCAATCCGAAAATTTCATGACCTTCATCTAATATCAATCGATGAAAATCGAAATGCTCCAGATTCGGTTCCATGATAGATTGTAATTTCTCTTTTACTTGGAACGATTTCAAAGTCATTGCGTCATCCATGTTATTGTCATGATAATCGGGATTATTTAAAAATAATATTTCATCATCCTTTAACGGGAAATTATTACGAATCATTGTCAACCGAGTTTGAAAATTACACTGTGTATTCAAATTATGCAAGGTTTTGATTTTATTTGCAAACTCCAGGTCTACACGAAGTTGAGGGTAATATTGACAATTCATTAAAAATTGCTGTGAAATAATGATAATATCACTAGTCATGAAATCATAATACGAAATTTTCTGGAAAGCAGGTTTCGATACAATCAACAAATATTTCAAGGATTCGTTAAATATTTTTTTACACTCCCTCAACCATTGCTGTGTCAAATGAGATGGACATACAATCACCGTCGATTTGGACTTTAACTTATAGCTATGAGAAATTCGTGACGATACTTTCCTTAATTCCACATCTTTTTTCATGTCTCGACGAGGCTTCACCTGAATCAACTTTAAACACGTGATGGTTTTCCCAAGACCCATCTCATCACTAAAAATTCCACCTTTCACTTGAATTCTAAATTTTACTTCATCTTCACAATTTGGTCGTTGGATTTCCCCACACGGACTTATCAAAATCGATTCGTTCTCCGCAACTTGGAAATGATGATTCAAATCTATATTCATATATTTCAGGTTTTCAATCTCCATCATATAACTAATATTTCTAATTTGATACTGGAATAATGGAAAAGAACCATCCAAAATTTCCCTCTCCAAAAAAAGTCCATCACAACTCGGTGGAAGATACGAAGTTATATTCTCATAATCATAATCACCTAATTGTGAAAGATACTTGGATAAAAAACACTGCAATGCTGATGAAAAAAAAGACTGATTTAAAATTTCTTTCGTATTCAAAATGACTTTCACGGTTGGAACCGACAAACGCGTATTATATCGGATAGATACATCCCACAATGTACTCTTATTCAAAAACTCAACGAATATCATGAGAAGTAAATTATCGCCATAAAAACTATAATATACCATGCAATCCCCAACCAACAGTTTCAAATTTGTGCTATGCATCGTATCATCTTTCATTTCAAAACTGATTAATTGGGCGTCATGAACATGCTCAGAGTTGTATATGGACGAGTTTTCATGATTAAAAAATTTCTTATTCAAATATCTTGTTATATTCATCTTTGCGAAAGAATCATATAAATGAGAATAATTTCATTTTTTTACAATAGTTATACGATATATAAAAAAAGGTCTATACTATATAATTGAATCTAACAAATTTCCATAAAAAACAATCATCTATATATAAATCCATACTCGTTTCTATGTTAAAAACTTGGAAATACATGGGAGACATGACATAGGTTACGATATCATTATCATCGTGTTTCAATTTCAACAGAGTATCACTCTTATTGGAATATGTTTCCAAAATTTTCTTAATCTCTGACTCATTATAACTCTTTGTAAAGATATACTTATCCACAGAACGTCGTGCGGTAAAATATTTCAAAAAAATAAAAAATGACATATAATGAAAAGGTTTCCAATTATAAATACAAAAAATATGTATATTAGGATTCATACCATGATAAAAATCTTGAAATTTCTCAAACAATTCAGATGAGGTCATGATGATATACCTTATACTTATATTTTCATGACAATATAAATGGAATAAATTCATGTTTACTTCACAAAATTCTTCGAAAAATAGTAAAACATCAACTTCCATATCTACCTACCGGTAAAAAAAAAAAATTAAAAAAAAAAAAAAATTAAATGTTCATCTAAAATTGAAATTCGTTTCGACAGAATGGACATGAATTTTTCTTCTTGAACCATTGAAGAATACATTCTTCATGATAAAACTTTTCCTTACATTGACACTTTAGCTCACAAATATCATCATCCATTTTAAATTCATCAAAACAAATCTCACAATGATGAATACACGGATTGGAAGATTTCATGGACTTGGTCATGGAAAATAAAAATATATTCGAACGCTCTAATTCTAAGTTTTCATGCAATCTAGTAAAATATTCATTATATAAATACAAAATCCAACCATGGAATAAAACCGTAAAAATTAAAGTCAACGAAGAAATGAAGGAAGAAAATTTATAGATATTATAAAACGAATAAAATAATAATGTAATAGATAAAACATCGAATATCATTTTAATTATAATTTTTTTTTTTATTTAAATTATATCCAGTCTGTCGAAAAAATAAATATTTGACATTAAATTTTTTTTTTCTGTTACGAATCCATTCTCGATACAAATTCTGAATTTTTCTTATAATATCCGAACGGTCTTTCGCCAAATAATAACCATTAAATTGATACACTTCAATTAATTCTACTTTTCCAAACATGCTATATTCATCATCTTGTTGAAATGAATCTAAACTTTCATCCTTCTCTTTGCAACGAAAAAAAAGATATTTCCCTTTCAAATACTTTTTCATCATTATATTTTTTGGACATCCATGAATTTTTTCGTCAAATTTTTCAATAAAACCATATTTCAATTTCATTCTTTTTTTTTTTATTTAAAAAATCTCATTTTTCATCATTTTTTTGTTTGGTTTATATCCTACATATCTACTCCCCATTTGATTTTATTTAGAGAACATTCCAAAAAATGTATGGTTGATTGAATGATATGAATTGTGGTCCGTATCATTATATTTTTTTCTTCTAACGTAAAATTATTTTCATTATTATGGAAAACAATTTTGGATTTCGTATCTTGAAGAAAATGACCACGTTTATAAAAACAAACTGATAAATTATCATAATTTTCAATCATGTAATCTATCAAAATATTCAAAACAGTATCATCAAACGGGACTTCATACGAATCATCTTCCGTATGATACATATGAATTTTTGTCGATAACATTTCTAATTTTTTATACAATATCTCGGCCGCTTTTTTGACGACATCGATGCAATTTGCATTTTGATTCACCTCTACATGAAATATGACAGACCCATCTTTTTGTTTTTGAAAATGACAAACATTCGTGGAAGACCATTTACTATGTTGCCCTCCGATACCTTTAATAGCCTTTGCTTTCAATTGTAACTCTTGATTTTTTGATAATCTTGTCAATAAAATACCTTTTTGATTTTCTCTATTGGTATATTTTACAATATTTGAATTTTTTGCTGTTTTCAAATCAGAACAATAAACTCCCATCTCAGACTCACCTTGGGTATTTTTGACATTCAAAAAATATTCAATTTCACAATTCCTACATCCGAATTCACAAGAACATTCTTCAGGGAATTTTAACATTTCGATATTTGGACAACATAAAGGTATCATCGATATCCGATGGGCAAGCATATCTTCATTCATGACACCTGTATTCTTACAAAACCAGATTTGGTCAAAGGCAAGGGATGGCACTTCGGATAAAATGATACGCCGTAAACTATTTATAATTGACATACGACAAGAATGAAAATGTAATTTCATTTCAAAATTTTCATCTTTTAATAAATCTATTTTTGGAATCATTTCTATTTTTCTTTCTTGAAAAAAAAATTGATAGAATTCATTTATTTTCGATAAAAAATTCTTTCAATTCCATTAAATTTTCCGCAAGAAAAAATTTTTGTAAATAAAATTGATTATCTTGTAAAAAATTTTCCTTAGCTTCTACATAAAAACCTCGTAAAGATTCCAACGATGGAATATACCAATCCAAAAAATATTTTTGAATGGACACCTGTTTTGAATTTTCCAAATATTTATATAATAGATATGGTATTTTTCCTTCATTCATTTCATAATATTGATATAAAATATTCATATAATATCTATATTCATCAAACGTTATATTAACAAATAAAGAATATTCCTCCGACACATATTTATCACATGCTATCCATTCCTTTATGGTTTGAAATCCTTTTTGTTTTTTTTTTCGAAAACTATAAACTTTATGAAGAAAAGTTGGATTTTTTTCACAAAATTCCCACTTATTCAACGAATCGTAATTATATTGATTGGCAAGAAACAAAATCAAAAAAAAATTAATCATGATTCTTTGAAATTCTTCATTTTGAATACCACATAAATAATCAAACAGTTTCGGATGCATTCCTCTTCCATTTTTTTCCCACAATCGTTGTTCATTTCGAAAATGATAATTCAGAATCGACATCATGGAAAATCTATCAAAACACATTTTTTTCCTTACTCTACATTATTTTTTTTTTTTTTAAAAATAAAACAACAAATGCTCCAATATCCAAAAATTTTATTTGTTTTCTTTTTTACATGTATATCTTCTACTTTTTATTTAATTCATGTCTACAAAACTTATGACATGGAAAATTTCAACGAATATGAAAGACTTAAAAAAAACAACATGGAAAAAATTAATTACTCTGTATTGACCCTCAAAAATAATTTAGGAAGAGATATAATCTTAAATGGGGATAGGGAAAATACTTTTATAAAAAAATCAATGAAAATCATTGAAAAACAAAATGATATAAAAATAGGTTTATATTTTGAATTATTTTTAATTCTTTTAAAAGCATTGATTCTCTGTTCTGTTGCCTATTTTTTACTAAAAATTTTTCACTTTATCAAAATAATTTATTTTGACGATGACGGATTGTCAAAGTGGTGTATAAACCAAAACCAATTAGATGACGGTAGAAAACAATTATGTCAAAAAATTTTAAAAATATGAGTTCAAAAAAAAAAATAATCTATCACAAATTAGACAAACAAAATAATTTAAAAAAAAATAATTTGTAATAATAATAAAAAATGGATATGAAACGAAAATCAATTTACAGACCTTTTTATAGTTTTATCAAAAATTATGATAAAATCGAAAACGAACCGGATTTACATATTCGACAAACTATGAAATTGAATATAATATATGAATTTTACAGCTATATCATAACAAATTATTACAATTTATTCTCTTATGATTCAAAACATTTTACAAACAAATATAGATATATGATATTCGAATTTTCCAAAGAATATAAAAATGAAATTTGTGCAATGACACATGAAAAAAACTTTACCATGATAAAAAAAGTACTCGATACCTTATCTTTGTTTCAAGAAATGTATACAAATCACTATGACAATGTCCGTAAATATCTAGAAAATGTTTTAGACGATGATGTTATTTCATATTTATTATATTTTTTATAAAAAAAATTAAATATTAGATATGAAATTCATTAATTTATGGATGATGATATATGGGACGAAACCCCAATCATTGAAAATCAAAGGATTGACGAGCCCCATTCAAAATTTTTGGTGCTCTCGACAAGAAAATTATCAAAGGAATGGTTTTTTTGATGTAAATGGTAATATTTTTATCAAAAAAGCAAATACATCCTTTCAAAAAATATATCCCAATATTTCAAATTTAAATTTTTTTGGTGACTATGACAATTATAAATTGGTTTCGTATGAAAGTCAAAATGATTACTATAAAAAATCTCTTGTCCTTTGGTTTGATGGTTGTGAAGAATTTTATTGGAGTAATACAACTCTCATAGAATACATGAATAAAGATGAATACCGAAGAATCGATTTTTTTGGCAATGTTTTTTACAAAAATATTCCAGAAAATTTGACATTGTACAATTCTTTTTCTCTTATTCAAAACGAATTTTTCCAAAAAATATCTTGTCTCGATAATTACACCTTCAGTATCAATAATTTCAATTTGTTTTATATTCACGATATTAACTGTCCCAAACGAATTAGGATTTTATATTCTGAATGTCTACCCACATTTCACCCAATAAAAAAATTAGAAATAAAATCATTTTCTAATTTTTATCATTGTCTCTTATGGAATTCAAAAAATGAAGTCTATCTCTACATCTTTGTAAAACTTGAAAATGAATTTAAATTGATTAATCGAAATTATCTACAAACTACGGAAAAAAATATAATTGATATCGTTTTCGATAATGGATACTTATTTTTGGGGTTACATAATAAAATTGTGATTTATAATTACAGTACCATTGAAAAAAAAATGACCAAAATCACCGAACGTCGATTCGAATTACCCTACTACACAGAAATGTTCCTTGACGATAATTTAATCTATTTCAATAATCAAAAATGTGTTTGTTACATCAAAATTGATACAAATTATTACAAGACAAGTCATCATCTTATTTTACCTTCATCGTCTTAATAAAAAGATAATGACGAAAATTAATATAATTGACAAAATCACGATAAATAAAATGATATATAATAATGTATTATCTTTTTTTGGTTCTTCTTCTTCCTCCTTGATGAAATAACAATTACTCTTTTCGGTCACTTGGAATATTTTTTCAAAAAATTTCTCCAAAACACCATCGGATAATTTTTCTATTACTATATTCACAATACTCTCCTGATTTATTTCAATATTCGCTTTCTCCCATTCCACATTTTCAATTGAAATTTTGATAGTTTGATTATTGATGGCCATTGTCTTTATCAAGACATTAATGTTCTCATTTACAATTTCTTCAAATGAATTCTCCACTTCTAACTTACTTTCTTTCATGGCTGTATCCGACTGCCCACCCGACCCCACTTTATTATATTTGTTTAATGGAAAAAATCCCATGATAGTTGATTTATCTTCTTTTATAGATGTTTTCGTTGTGGAATCCCTTGATTTAGAATCCGTTTTGGTATTGGAGATTCGCTCGTAACCATACGTTTTGAATAATTTCTGCTCTAATTCTGAATCTCGGAACATTACATTTTTCGGCTGTCCGGTTGTATCAAATGCTTCGATAACACCCATCAAACACTTTTTGTAAATTTTACTCATACTTGACATTACCGTTGGGTCGTTTACGTTAATTAATTGTACTTTCTGAGCTGAACTTTGGTTTTGATTAATGTCCACATTTTCTATATCTTTGTCGGAATATATGTCCAAAATGATTAATTTTCTCGTGAAAGAAAATACTTGATTCCCAACTTGCCCATTTCTCAATAAACATTCATTCGATTGATAAATATAATACAATAAATTTAACTCAAACAAAAAGTCCTTACAATTACAAACCTTATTACCCTCGATTTGTTTCTCACTTTTATCCATGATACCAGACGGTGTGTACATAATATCCTTATAAACACAATATTCTATTTTCAAGATTGTCAATAAATTTGGTATTATATTCTCATATTTCGAAATCATAACATCAATACTTACAACTATAAAATTATCAAAAGAACATTCCATTTTTTTTATTAATAAAAAAAAAAAACCCTTCTTATAAAAATGAAAAAAAAAAATATCACTACAGGAACACAAAAAATAAATTTTCAAAAGTATGTCGATATATTTATCAAAAATGAAAAATTAATACTCTTTATTTCCTTTTTTATAAATTTTTACTTTTGGTACTTTCATGTTTTTACCGATGAAAATTCAATTAAAATCAATAAAAATCTGTCACAAATTCAACAAATGAAGACAAATATTTCATCAATTGAAATGAATAAAAATAATGACTTGCAAAAATATAAGCTTGAAAAACAAATCTCTATGATTGTAGAATTAGTTGATTTTAATATGAATATCCTGTTTAAATCAAAATCTGAAGTATATGATAAAATGACGACGATACTTGTTAATATGCGACTATCAGAATATTGGAAAGAATTGTTAATACCAATTCGGGAAGATATTAAAAAGGTATTGGAAAAACTAAAAGACAAAATTGGAAGTGAATTCATCAAGAATGAAATGATAAATAAAGATATGGGGTCACTTTACGTCAGACTCCTACAAAGCTTAGAATCGAATTTAACCAAAGTTGACTGAGACACCACACCCAAGGAAGGTCTTCGCCCCAATATAGAAGCCTTTAATTTTCCCACGGAGCGGTCGGGTTAACAGTCAGAATCGATTTCAGGTAAGCTCCGTTTGTCCGAACGACGCCGGTTTCCTCCTGTTGGCATGTCCGGAAAAAAAAATTGCCGCTCTGTAGTACATGGATATTTTCGCTTTGTTGTCTCTCAATACATGAATGTGTCGCTTTCTTGTCTCTTACATATATACCCCCCCCCCCATTTTTTTTTTCTGAAACCAACAGTGGGGATAGGGAGGAGAAGGATGATTCGTAAAGGCGGCTAATCCCTTTCGGTGGGGGTAGGGAGGAGAAGGATGGTTCGTAAAGAAGGTTTGTTCAGTAAAAAGCAGGCTCGATGGGAAGGGATGGGAGAGAACCAATCAAAAAAAAAAAAAAAATCTTTCTTCCTCAGGAAAGACCACCATGTGCAAAGTATATATGGCCACAACCTTGATTAATTCTTCGAATGTAGAATCTCTTAAGAAACAACTTAGCTTCACTTTACGTTTCTTTATTCAGTAATCGATGTATAAAAACTAATATAAGATATACGCACTACATATAAGACATACAACAGAATCAATATGGAATTAGTATCATCTTCTCCAGACTTAGAAAAATATTCTTCTATGGAAGAGTTAATGCAAAAAGACTTAGATTTACCATGGATTTTTATTAATAACTGTGATATGACAGGGAGAAAAGAACGCTCTTGGCTTACCACTATATCCTTCGCAAAACAAAGTTTATCTTTCAAAATCACCAAAAAAAATTACTCAAGCGAATATTATTCAGTAGAATGCTTTTTCAACGATATTATCGAATTTGCGGTTAAAGAACATACTTACAAACACAATCATCGCTATATTTTCTTTAAAAATAACTTATCATTTGAAAAGAGTTTTGAAGTCTATTATACCTTCAAGAAGGCTTTAATGTCAGACCAAAAGTTGTATAGAGAACGGTTAAAAAGCATTTATGATGAAAATTTTTACGATATCATCGATAGTGAAGAGAATGAGACTTGCCAAGATGCTATACGTTTGATTGCTGATATTGTCGATATTCGCAATAATTACACTCATACTAGGAATTGTGTTGATTCATGTGGACTGTGTAGCAGACTTTGTTCTATTTCATATCTTAATTGCTGTAATAACAAAAATTTCTGTCGCTATTGTATTGGTAACATCGAATTTGAAGAAAATAAACTGAAAGATGAAGAATACGATGACCGACAGTTTACATGTCCTTTTTGCCGAGCAAAATATGAAGAGACTTTCTAAGACTAAAAAAAAAAAAAAA
>MDTG01273689.1_pt1 | contig 10619 bp, 9 predicted proteins | sample 811421 | NCBI WGS metagenome assembly MDTG01 (sample SAMN05326645, study PRJNA326480) | marine metagenome | isolation source: seawater | place: Pacific Ocean: South East | collected 2011
ACCCCCAGAAATATGGAGATTGATATATGCATATGATGATACATATAAAATTATATTTAATGATACCATAAAAAAGCTTAATTTATCATTTTTTAAATATAATTGGTACGTCCATCATTATTTATTCCATTGTGCTATAAATAATAGTGTTAAATTAAAAAAAAGAACACTATTAGATTTTGCTAAGGAACGTAAATCCGCATTTTTAGACAATCTTGTAATATAAAAAAATGTTTATAGGTTTTCTATGTTTTATATTTTTTATATATTTAATATCAAATACATGATTATTCTTCATCAGAATCAGAATCATCCATTAATGCAACCCAAGACAGACCACGTGAAGTTGGTTGTTTAACAGGTGCAACAATGGTAGTTTTAAATGACTCTGGTTCAGGAGACGGCTTTGGAATGATGATATCTTCATCATCGCTGTCATATAACCCAGCAAAACGGTTATTATCTGGTCTAACACTAACCTTTTCATCTTTATCTTCTAATAAGCGTTTTCTCTTGAGACAACTAGCTTCTCTTTCTATTTTCCGTTCACGCTTCAAAACAGGACAAGTCGATATGAAATGTCCTGTCTTATTGCAATGTTTACAAACATTATTCAATATTGTGGGACAAGTCAAAGGACTCTTTGGATGAGGAGTTTGTCTCACATAATGTGATTTGTAAACTTCCTCGGATTTTCCGGCACTGTGACAAACTTTGCAATATGGCATGTTTTATTATCAATAGTTACTTGATATGGTTTTATACATTCTACAAAAAAAATGAAAAATGAATCAATTTTTTCATTTTTTTTAAAAAATAACACAAATTTATTTTTCAGGATTATATAGATTATATTTTAATACAATTTCTTCATCTTTTTCAATATCTTTAAGTGATACCATAAATCTATATTGTGGATTTTGTATATCATTTTTATATTTTTCAATATCTATAATACTACCTGGTATATAATCAACATATTTTTCACTAAATAACGACAATGCATTAGGATTTTCATTATGATTATAAAATCCACCTAAAGGTGTACGTATATAATTGTTTTTACAATTTTCGTGACGTACATGAGTTATTCCTAAAAAAGTATTTTTAGGGATAAAATCAGATGCAAATAATCCAAGTCCTTCAATATTAGATTGTTTAATAGTAACCATATTTGGTAACGGACGATAATAGTTCTCCATATATGATAATTATAAAATAAAACAAAATAAAATACTTAAATACATAAAACAAATCTATAATATAATGTTAGGACGTTTCAATAAATTTCCATATGCTATGGTATTTCCCAAAATCACAAATATAACAGTAAAAAATGATGTTTTAATTGGTACAACACAACAAATACCAAAACAATATGAAAGAAAAATGAGACATCATGATTTTAATAAAATGAATGAAAAATATTTTTCTCCTCAAAATAACAATAGCACAACAAAAACATACGAAAAACTTTACAGAAAAAAAGTATGAATATATATATGAAAAAGTTCAATGTCTTATTAGTAAGACATGGAAAATCAATTTGGAATCACGATAGTAAATTCACTGGATGGACGAATATTCCTTTGGTAGAAGAAGGACGGAAAGAATCTTTAAGAATTGCAAATTGTTTAATAAAAAATAATTTAATTCCAGACATTTTTTTTTCATCTGTATTACAACGTTCTCTCGAAACAGCAAATATTATCAGAAATGAAGTTAATGAAAATGCGATCGTTCATACTTCATGGAGATTAAATGAGAAACATTATGGTACATTAGAAGGAGTTCAAAGAAAATATATACGAAATGAATATGGTAAAAAATTTACATCTATGATGAGAAATAATTTTTACATGAAACCACCAGTTTTGAAAGATATTCAAGTTCAAAACGAATATACTATTTTTAAAAATTGTTACTTTGATAGCATTAAATATGGAGAATCGAAACAAAATGTTATGATACGTATGTTACCATATTTTCAGAATGATATTTTATATACCATTACTGAAAATAAATTACCTTTAGTAGTAACACATAAACATTGTTTACGTGTATTAATGAAGCACTATTTAAATATGAGTGATGAAGAATTTGAAGATTATGATATTCCATCAAATTTGATAGTTAATATGATATTTAATGAAAATTTTGATTTTATTAGTTATAAACTTATACATTATTGATTTTTTCTTGTTTTTCCACCTTTACTTTTACTTGGACTTTTTTTAGAAGTACTTCTACTGTTTCTTCTAGTTGCACTATTCGAGGGACTATTTAACTTCTTTTTCGTAATATGAAGAGGATTTGGTACTGCATACGGTTCGTTTATATTTTCCTCTTTGTCTATTATAATTTCTGCATTTTGGTCATACTTCTTTGCCAAATTTTTATTTGCTGTCCTGGCCTTTCCTTTAGTACCATACTTTCTTGGAATTACTCTTCCTTTTGGATCAAGATAAGGTCCGTCGTCATATGGATCATCAACTGGTGGTCTGAAGCCTTCCTCCCAAGGTGCAAAACTCATATTCACCACTATTTCCTTTGGCTTTCGCCCTTTAACTTTCCATGTATTTCCTTTTAAAAAAGGATAATCATCTAATTCCGTTTTATCTCGTACATTTTCTAAACCAAAAGTGTCAATAGGTTTTTTTTTTGCAAAAAGCCACTGCATAATGTTACTTTTTATTTTTCTAGTTTTTCTGGAATTACCTCCTTTACTTGGACTTTTAGAAGTGCTTCTTTTACTGGAAGTTGGACTTTTACTAGGACTTTTACTAGGAGATCTTGGTTGTAATGGATTCTTATATTCTTGTCCTTTTTTTGCATAATGTATTCTTTCTTTTCCCCAACAATAACCATTTTTATATAATGAACTGTCTTTAGTCCAACCATTTTTAATAAAAAGCTGTATTACTTCATCATATTTATTTAATAAAGTAGTATTATTTTTATCTTTTAAATCAATAAAGTGAATAGTATCACATAATAGTGTATAAGGTGTAGATTTATTTTTTGTACCAGATCTTCTTATTTTTTTATAAACATCTGAACCATGTTTCACCAATAATTTTATTATTTCTTTATTTCCATAAATTGTTGCTATATGTAATGGTGTTACATCACTATATCTAATATCTAATATATTATTATCTATTTCTTCATAATAGATTTTATCTGGATTAACAGGTGTTTTATAATCACCTTCTTCGACAAATCGTAATTTTACAATTTCACCTTTATTAATGTCTCTATGTAATTTTTTTTCCAATAAAAATTTAACAACTTTAATATAATTGTATTTACACGCTGCATTTAAAGGTGTTTCTTGATAATTATTTTTTATCTTACTTATCTCTTCTAATCCATTATTTTCTCCAATAGTATCATAAAAATATTTGATCATATGTAAATGGTTATATCGACATGCAAAATAAAACGAATTACAATAATCCCGTGTTTTTGTATTTAATATTTCACATAATGATTGTCTTGTCTTATCATGAGTTTCTAAATATTTGTTTATATTTATCTTATTATCATTTTTTTCATGATCGTCTTTATTATCTTTTTCTAATTTTTTTTTATGATAAATAAAATATAGTTTTTTAAACATTTCTAAATTACCTACCATACACGCAGCATGGAAACTTGTATGCAATGTTTTTTCATTTTTAATATCAACATCTAGTTCATCAATGTAATTATCTATTAAAACATCTAATAAATTTTCGAGATTATAATAACAAATCCAATATAATAAAGTATAACCTTTCAAATATTTGTCATATATTGGATCTTTTAAATTTATTTTTTTTCCGTCTATTTCTATTTTTTTTAATTCTTCTATTGTCTCAATTATTTTTTCTACATTATTTTTACTATTATATTCGTCCAACTTAACTAATATTGGTTTAATATTTGGTTCTTTTGATTTTGACATTATATAATATAAATATATTATATAATTTATGGTTTGTTTATAATTTTATCAGGGTCTACATCATTAAATTGTACTTTATTTTTCAAATACGCACTGTAAAATATATTGGGTTTTGTATTCACTGTATTATAAACATCATATACTTTTAATGACATAAATAATAAATTGGTTAGATATACTGTAATAGTCTTACTATCCAAATAATGTGAATATACTACTATTGAACTTAACACAGAATTAATAATAAAAACACCAGTGCATGTATATCCTGCTTTTTGATAATATGTATCATAATTCATAATCAATTCTTTCTTGGATGGATCTAATTTTCGTAATGCAACTTCAACAGAAGTATTATCACCAGGATTGAATTTATTTACTTCCAAATATGTAATCAATTTATTTTCACGTTTTACTTCAATAATATATAGCACTAAAAATGCAAACATTGTAATTGTATTTGCACTTAATGTAACTCGAGATAATGCATCTGTTCTATCAATATTTTCATCAATAGAACAAATATCATCACCACACTTTTGTGGTACAAATACCATCAAAAAAGCACCCATTAATACACGATATAATTCCAACATCAATGTTGATAATACATTAATCCTTTGATTGAAATCTTGGTCTGGAGTTTTTTCTGGTTCTTTAAAGGTTACGTCAACTTGCTCTGTCTTTACTTCTTCGTCTATTGACATTACTATAGTTAATGTTATTTTTTTATATTTTATTTTAATATGAATTTATTCCAATCCTAATTGAACGTCAATATCATAAGTATCTTCACCACGTTTTATCATTTCTTTACGCAACTTTTGCAATCTCTTTTTATCAGAGCGATTCAATTCTTTGGGTTCATCTGGTGCCTTTTCAATAGTATTTCCCAAAGCATCTTTCTTTTCTTCTTCTTGATTAAAATTCAATTGTTTCGCTGCCAGTTTTTCGGCTTTTTTACGTGCCTTTTCAACTTCTTCCATCCATTCTGCACCCATTACTGTCAAACGACCTGATTCCAAAATCCATTTTTCAGGACAAAGAGCTTCGTAAAATTCGGCATTATGTGAAATCATAAATACACCCCCTTTGAATTCTTTAATAGCTAATGCTAACGCACCCAATGAATCACGATCTAAAAAGTTAGTAGGCTCATCTAATATAACAATATGTGGCAAATTCCATAAACCGGCTCCCAAAACAACTTTTACCTTTTGACCTCCTGAAAGAGCACCCATTCGTGTATGTTCCGCAAAAGCTGGTTCCAAACCGAAACAATCCAAATGTTTCTGAATTTCACCTGTTGTCAATTTACGTTGACCCAATAATGATTCGGCTGCAATTTGTTGATCTTTTTCATCCAACATTTTCTTGTAACCCATTTGCAAAATTTCTGTTCTTGATAACCAACTATCTTCACGTCCATCACCTTCCCATACAACTTCATATTCATGTTCGCGCTTACCTGTTCTACGTGATTTCAATTCTTCGATAATTCCTGTTTTTTCTTCTTTTGCCTTGGCGCGAATAGCATCCATTTCTTCTTTACTCATTGTTACAGAATCTTTTTGGACGGCTTCTTTATCAATACCACCACGATAACGCCACATAATATATTCAATAGGTGTTTTATCCAAATGGTCTTCAATGTGAGCGAATGCATGTTGTGCTACATATGCTACACGTAAGTTTGGATGTCTTTCAACTTGTCCTTGGTCGGCTTCTAATTCACCAACCATCAATTTTACCAAAGTAGATTTACCAGCACCATTTACACCTACCACTGCTACACGAGATGCCAAAGAACATTGAATGGAAACATCAATCAATTGAGGATGTGGTGCGGTTGGATATTGGAAATAAATATTCTTCGTTTTTAATACTGCCTTTGTTAAAGATTTTACTCCTTCTAATGGACCTGGTTCGGGAAAGTTAAATGCTACAATATCACTAGATAATTCATAATAAGCTTTTGCTTCGGGTTTTTGTTTGACAAATTCAGACAAATTACCACTATATGATTTCAATTTTAAATTCTCATAGTGAATAATATTAGTACATACTGCATCCAAAAATTTGGTATCGTGAGAAACAATCAAACAAGTACATGTTTTCAAATTTTGAATGTATTCTGTTAGCCATTTAACAGCAAATTGATCCAAGTGATTTGTAGGTTCATCAAGTAACAACATATCAGGATTCAACAACATAGCACGTGAAAGAGCCAATTTCATTCTCCAACCTCCAGAAAGAGTTGATACACCAGCATCAATGGCAGCAGCCGTTCTTGAAACACCGAATCCCATCGATGTCAACATTTCTTTAACAGCTTCTTCAGTACAACCATTTTGTTTTACTTTTTCATCTGTCATAATGTATTCCAATACGGTCATATCAGCCTTTTCTCCAATAATCTCACATTCTACATATATTGTAATTAAATGTGTTGGAAATCCTTGTAAATTTCCACCAGCAATAGATTTCATAAGTGTAGATTTACCTGCACCATTAGGTCCTACTAAACCATATTTACGTCCGATTTTAACACGGAATGGCGTTTGATGAAGCAATACACGAGTACCGTATGCCAAAGAAAATTGTGCGTTACATAAATCTTCTTCTTCGTCTTCAGGATTTACCTTTTCCAAAGTTAAATTTTCAATACCTTTTACATAAATAGTTTCAACCATTTTCTCTTTCTTTTCCGATTCAACTTTTGATAAATAAGGTTCTAAACATTGAACCCAATTTTCTCTTTTGCGGTCATTTGAAAGAGTTAACCCTTCACAACAACGAGCCATATGACTCAATAGTCTTTCATCAATTTGTTCTTCTTTACTTGTTTCTCTAATAAATTCCAAAAGTTCATTATATTTCATAACATTTTCACTAATTTCAGCCGCTTCACTACTAACACGTTGCAATGTATTTAATGAATTTTGACATACTTTACGAACTTCTTCTACGGCAATTTCATCAATACCGCGTTCCAAAACTGGTTTCAAAATTGGATAAAAATATGATGCTGTTCTTGGATCATTTACCAACTTACACATATTTCCTATGACAAGTGCAGAACGACGTTTAACTGCTACTTTTTTCTCGCGCATACCACGAGTTAAAATAGGTATTAATAGACCCAAAGTACTCATATCTACTTCATTGATAAAACTTGTAGCTACTAATTCGTCCATTGCTTTTTCTGTGAATTTCACGGGTTCCATGTATCCATTAATTACATCTGGAATAATTTTAATAATATCAACATTATCAATAACTCCGCAAAGTTCATTAAAACAAACACGGGTTTGTTCTTGGACGTCTTTCTTAACATCACTTGCCATATCAATCAATCGTAAAATCATATTTGGTAAATTAAATTTAACAATTTCTTGTTGATGTTTTGCGAAGAGTCCAAGTAATACAAGAGCTCCTTTTTTAACTTGCCATTTCATAGATTTCATATTTTCATATAAAACTTCCATGTAAAGTTTCATTGAAAAAGGATTCATCTTTTGAATAATGAGTTCTCCAATTTTTTTTGCTTCTTCAGATGTTTTATTATTTGTTAATTTATATAATATTTCTGGTAAACTATCTATTAAAAACGGTTCTAATGATAAATCGGCTTCATTTATATATTGTTCTAGATCTTGAAAATTGTCTTTATCTAAAAAATCTTTCAATAATTCACTTGTAGATTTAAATTCAGACATATAAAAAAATAAATAACAAAATCTTTAAGTTTATTATTTATTTAAACTTTTGCATATATTTTTCTAAAAAATTTGTTAATGGTGTATTATTATTTTCATTATTATAATATGCTTTTTTCAATGAAGTATTTGTTAAACGCATATATAACAAATAAACAATAACAAAAATAACGGTGAAATTAAATGATTTTACGTCAATGTACGCACGATTATCATAAATCAATAATAATATTGGAATAAATTTTATACATATATTAACAATTGCATATACAAATAATTTATCGTACATTTTTTTAAAATACATACAAAACATATTATAAAGATTAAAAATAAATCCTAATACTAATAATAAAAAAGGGTTATAACTTGTAAAATTAAAATAATATATTAAAAACCATACAAATATCCAATAAGATATTTTTTTGTCAAAACCCATATATTATTAAACAACAAATTATATTAAAAATAATTCATGTATAATTATATTATGTCGTTCCGAGATGTTTATAAATTGGAAAAATACATTTCAAATAATTACAACACTATTAATAGAGTAATCGTGAAAGGGAAGGGTATTTATGTGTTTGATAATAATAATAGAAAATATATTGATTGTATTTCTGGATATAGTGCTCTGAATCAAGGTCATTGTCATCCAAATATTGTAAAAGCCGCTGAAAAACAAATAAAGAAATTAACATTAACAAGTAGAGCTTATCATAATGATGTTATGCCAGAATATAGTGAAAAATTATGTAAAACATTTAATTATGAAAAAGTGCTTTTGATGAATGGTGGTGTAGAATCAGGTGAATCTGCTATCAAAATAGCACGAGCTTGGGGATATAATAATAAATATATTCCTGAAAATAAAGCCATTAGTGTATTTTTTAATAATAATTTTTGGGGACGAAGTCTTGCTGCGTGTTCTTCATCAAATGACCCAAGTTGTTATAATAATTTTGGACCATTTATACCAAATTTTAAATTATTAGATTACAATAATATTTATCAATTACAAGCATTTTTGGCGAAAAATCCTACAGTAGTATCAGTAATGTTGGAACCTATACAAGGAGAGGGTGGGATCATTATTCCTGATAAAAACTATTTAAGAGATGTAAAAGAATTATGTCATTATTATAATGTTTTAATGATTGTTGATGAAGTCCAAACTGGACTGGGTAGAACGGGTAAATTATTAGCATGCGACCATTATAATGTTAAACCTGATATTTTATGTCTAGGAAAGGCATTATCTGGTGGATTTTATCCTATAAGTGCAGTTTTAACAAGTAGAAAAATAATGAGTGTTTTAAAACCTGGAACCCATGGTTCGACATTTGGTGGAAATCCACTAGCTAGTGCCATTGGTATTGAAGCATTAAATGTTATAATAAATGAAAAATTACCAAAAAATGCTGAATGTATGGGTGAAGTATTTCGTGCATCCATAAAAAATATGAATAATCCATATATCAAAGAAATACGTGGCAAAGGTTTGTTAAATGGTATTGAATTTTTTACAAAAGGTTATGCTGACTTATTTGTTTACAATTTATTACAAGAAAATGTACTAACCAAAACAACTCGAGATACAGTTGTAAGAATAACTCCACCTTTAACAATTAATGGTTATGAAATGGATATTTTATTATCAAAAATCAATAAAGCTCTTCATAGACTTTCAACTTCATTCCAAAGTTCACATAATCGTTTAGCATAAACCACTTCGTTACCCGTCCATCCTGATAAAATGGCGCCTCTATATGTTGATTCTGGTAATATATTATTATCATAACCAGCAGTTTGTATCATATATGTATTAAGCTTTGGATTTATTTCCATACGATACTTTTCAACACACTTGTGTATATCTATATATAAAATACTATGACTACAATTTTCATTCCATAAAAACCCTTGTTTATTTATTTCAATATCTCTACCATATAAACCTCCATGTCCTACTTGCATATCAGAATAACAGAACCAATGATCGAACTTATTGTTGGAAGGATTTTGAAAAGCCCATTTGAAAAATAACCATACACCATTTTCTGTATTACCACCTACAGTACCGCCTAATTTGGTTATTTCATCATATTGAGAAAGAAGACTTTTCGTTTTATCTACTTCATAAAATTTTAAATCATCACCAAATACACCTACAACACCACGACCTGTTGCACGATATGCTGTGAAAAGCGCCGAAAGATTACCTATATCAGAAATGGTTTGTTTACCATATGTTGATGTCATAGTTCCATGAGCGCTACCACTATTATCTGATAAACAAATAACATCTCCTTCCAATTGTGGATAATTTTCAATCGAAATTTGCAAACATTTTTCCAAATATTTTAATATAAATTCATGATAAATATCCAATATAACAACTGGCTCTCTATAATATTTCCTTTTTTTTCTTGGTTGCTGTTCTTCGAGTGGTACATTTTCATCATTTTCATAATCACTTTTATTTTCAGTTTCAATTGATTTTTCAAAACATTTATTTATTTCATTATATGCAGTAATATATCTAAATGGAAATTGCTTACCACCTTTAACACCTGATACCAACATTTCCAAATAACATAACATTTTACACACTCCCGGACTAGAAGCAGCAAAACCACGAATATTTCGTAAAGCAGCCATATGTGGTAATTTCCATTGCATAAGTTCCAATGTCTCAATCCATGATTTTCCATTAGAACGATGTGTTTCCCATTTTATGTCTTTATCATCTAACTCTAAATATCCATTTTCCATTAATGTAGATAATGTATCATTTTGTCTTAAAGTAACTTTTGATGGATGAGCTAGACGAATCATACTAATTGATTCTTTTCGGTATTTTTCTTGTTGATAAGCTGATAAATCTTTAAGACGATCTTCATAAGCACGTTTAATAAAACTTGGAAATTTGGATTTACTGCCAAATAATG
>MDTG01333306.1_pt1 | contig 10619 bp, 9 predicted proteins | sample 811421 | NCBI WGS metagenome assembly MDTG01 (sample SAMN05326645, study PRJNA326480) | marine metagenome | isolation source: seawater | place: Pacific Ocean: South East | collected 2011
AATGAAATCATAAAAGATAAAATTTCTATTTATAAAAAATTTAATATGATCTCCAGTAATAAAGATGACCACCTTTCATTTGTAAAATCGCTATCTAAAGAAATGGAAAAATTTTCTGAAATATTAAGCAAAATTAAACCTGATATATTAGTTGTTACAGGTGATAGAGCTGAAATGTTTATAGCAGCAGTAACAGCTGTTTACATGGGTATACCGGTTGCTCATATTCAAGCTGGTGACTTATCAGGTCATATAGATGGGTCAGTTAGACATGCTATAACAAAAATTTCACACATACACCTTGCATCATGTAAAGACTCGGCACAAAGAGTGCTTAAAATGGGAGAACAAAAATGGAGAATATATAATGTTGGTGCACCTCAGTTGGATGAGTTAGTAGAGTTAAAAAAAGTTAAAAACAAAAAGTTATTAAGTAAATTTAATATAAATAAAAATGAAAATTTTTTCTTAATTATTTTTCATCCCGTTTTATATGATATTAAATCAGCATCTGATCAAATAAATTTGATTTTAGAAAGTTTAGAAAAATATAATTTAAAAAAAGTATTAATATACCCAAACATTGACACTGGAAATTCAAAAATAATAAAAATTATTCAAAAATTTAAAAGAAAAAAAAATTTTGAAATTGTAAAAAATTTAAATAGAGTTAATTTTTTGACTTTACTAAAATATGCTTCAATTTTAATTGGTAATAGTAGTGCTGGAATATTAGAGGCTCCTACATTCAAAACCCCCGTATTAAATATAGGGAATAGACAAAGAGGCAGAATTCAAGCCAACAATGTAGTAAATACTGATTTTGACAAGAAAAAAATAATTCAATCAATTAATTATATTTTAAATAACAAAAAATTTAAAAAAAATCTTAATAAATGTAGAAATCCATACGGAAGTGGAGCAAGTTCAAAAAAAATAATCAAAATATTAAAAAATATTAAAATAAATCAAAAATTATTAGATAAAGAAATGACATACTAATGAAAAAAGTATTAGTTACAGGAGGAGCAGGTTTTGTAGGTTCACACCTTGTCAATGCGTTAATTAAAAGAAAAATTAAAGTAAACATTATTGATAATTTAAGTACTGGTAAAAAAAAAAATTTAAATAAAAAAGCTTTTTTTTTTGAAGGAGACATTAGAGATAAAAAAAAACTTAAAAAAGCAATAAGTGGTTGTGATGTTGTTTACCATTTAGCTGCAAAAACACATTTGCAAGAAAGTATTGCAAAGCCTTCAGAGTGTATAGAAATAAATGTCACTGGAACCGCTAATATAATCGAGGAATGTTTGAAAAAAAAAATTACAATTATTTACGCTTCTTCTTGCTCTTTATATCCACTTAACTATAGCAAAAAAATTTTAGAGAAAGATGCAATTAAACCAAGTACACCCTATGCTTTATCAAAATATTTAAGCGAAGAACTGTTAAATTTTTATTCAAAAAGAAATAAACTTAAAACTTGTATTCTAAGGTGTTTTAATATTTATGGTCCAAACCAAAATAATAATGGATTTTATTCGGCAGTGATCCCTATATTTATAAAGAACGCTTTAAAAAATAATTTTTTAATTCTAAATAATTCAGGATTACAAAAAAGAGACTTTGTATATGTTAGCGATGTTGTAGATGCATATATTTCATGTGGAATAAAAAAAATTCAAGGTACATATAATATAGGTTCTGGTAAAAGCATTTCTATAAAAAATTTAGCTACTACAATTATTAAGATTTGTAAAAAAGGTTTAAAAAAAAACGGACCGAACTTAAGTTTTGATGCAAAATATAGCTGTTCAGATATATCACTTGCTTTCAAAAAATTTAACTTTAAACCAAAGGTAAAGTTAGAAGAAGGTATAAAAAAAATTTTAAAATAATATGAAAAAAAAATGTTTAATAACAGGTGGAGCTGGAATGATAGGATTAACAACAGCTAAGCTACTTCTTAAACAAGGTTTTGATGTACATATATTTGACCTTCGAGAACAAATAGCAAAAGTTAAAGATGAATTACCAAAAGAAATTAAAATTCATCGAGGATCAATACTGGATTTTAAAAGATTAAAAATAGCCATGCAAAAATGTAAAATTGTATTTCATTTTGCAGCAATGCTTGGTGTGGCAAATACAGAAAATAATAAATATTCGTGTTTAAATATTAATGCTAATGGTACTATAAACGTTCTTAAAGCAGCAATAGCAAGTAAAGTAAAAAGATTTATTTTTGCATCTTCTTCTGAAGTTTATGGGGAACCATTAAAAAATCCTATTAATGAAACAAATATCACCCAAGGTAAAACTATTTATGGAATTACTAAATTAATAGGTGAACAGTACTGTATAGCTTATAAACAAAAATATGGGCTTGATTATACAATCTTAAGATTCTTTAATACTTATGGACCCGGACAAAAAAATAACTTCGCTATAACAAAATTTATAAATCTTGCAAAACAAGGTAAGACTATCAAAATAAATGGTGATGGAAAACAATTAAGATCATATATGTACGTCAGCGATGCAGCAGCTGCAGCAGCTAAAGCTTGTGTTTCGGCAAATGTGAAAAACAAAATATTAAATATTGGAAATGGTGCTGAAAAAATATCACTTATCAAACTAGTTCAGCTAATAACAAACATAATTGGATCTAAAAAAAAATATATCTTAGATAAAAATTTTATTAATACTGATAGATCGGCAAATAGAGAAATTTTTAAAAGATATTGTTCATCTAAAAAAGCTCAAAAATTATTACACTGGAAGCCAAAAATAAAACTTATTGAAGGGATTAAGCTAACAAGTGATAAAATCAATTAAAAAAAATTTATTAACTGTTGTTGGTTTAGGGTATGTAGGTTTACCATTAGCTGTGCAATTTTCAAAAAAAATGAAAACTGCTGGAATTGATATATCAAAAAAAAAAATTGGAGAACTAAAAAAAAGAAAAATATCTAGCGATAATATTGATATAAAAAGTCTAAAATATTTAAAGAAAATTCATTTTACTACTGAGCCCAGAATTTTAAAGAAATCAAAATATATTATAGTTGGAGTTCCAACTCCTATCAATCAAGATAAAAATCCAAATTTGAAACCCCTTATAAAAGCTTGTAAAATGATTGGAAGTAATCTTACAAAAAATACGTACATTATTTTTGAGTCTACGGTTTATCCTGGCATGACAGAAGAGGTTTGTATTCCAATACTAGAAAAATTTTCAAAATTAAAATGGAAAAAAGATTTTAATATTGGATATAGTCCTGAAAGAATTAGCCCAGGAGAAGGTGCCAAAAGTGTAGTTGATATTAAAAAAATAATATCAGGTGATACCAAAGAGTCCTTAAAGGTAATTAAAAAACTATATCTCAAAATTTTAAAGAAAGGTATTTATGAAGCAAAATCTATAAAAGTTGCAGAAGCTGCAAAAATATTAGAGAACACACAAAGAGATGTAAATATTGCATTGGTAAATGAAATTTCAATTATTTTTAATAAACTTAATATAAACACTAAAGAAGTTATAGATGCAGCAGGTTCAAAGTGGAATTTTATGAAATGCTATCCTGGGTTAGTTGGAGGACATTGTATAAGTGTTGACCCTTATTACCTACGATATAGGTCTTTAGCAGAAGGTTATTCACCAGAGCTTATTTCATTATCAAGAAGAATAAATAATTATGTTCCTTTTAGATTGTCAAATGAAGTAAAAAAATTTGTTAAAAATAAAAAAAATGCTTCAGTTCTTATACTTGGCATTGCCTTCAAGGAAGATTGTCAAGATGTAAGAAATTCAAAAGTTGTTGACTTAATTAATGATTTAAAAGGCTCAAATTTTAGAGTTTTAGCCAATGATCCACTTCCTGATAAAACAGAAGTTTATAAAAGTTACAAAATCAAAATTATTGAATGGAATAAAATTAAGAATAAATTTGATGTTGCAATTTTAGCAGTTCCACATAATTATTATAAATTACTAGGAATTAATGAAATATCTAAGAAAATTAAAAAAAATGGTCTACTAATAGATATTAAAAATATTTATAGTAAAAAACAAGCTCAAAATTTAGGATTAAACTATCTAACACTGTAAAAAATTAATTGTTTTCAATACAGTATTTTTTCCACAATTCTAAATTTACTAACTGCCAAATTTTAAAAGAATTATTAATTTTATCATTTTTTTTAAAGTCCTCTAAAAATGCTAATATTTTTTTTCGATCATAAAAATTACTACTGAATGAATTTTGATCACTTAAAAGTGAGTAAGCCCAGTCATATAAATGTGTTCTAAGCCAGATTGTTTGAGGATCAGAAATATAATTCTTTTTTTTAAAAATTGAAGAATCTTTAAATTTGTCTAATAAAGTTTTTCTATAAAAATATCTTAAACTTCCATTTTTTATTTTATGTTCATTACCTGAGGCATAACAAAACTCCACAATATCTTTGTCTAAAAGAGGCACTCTTAATTCTTTGCTATTAAACATAGAAGCTCTATCACAACTTCTTAAAATTCTGGGTAATTTTGCTGATGAAAAATCTCTATAAACAATTTTGTTCAATTGGCTTTGAATTGTAGATAAATCTATTATATCGTTATTATCAAAATTTGTTTTAAACATGGGATCTAATTTCAAAATTTTACTCCCATCAGCTGAAACACCAGCTTTATCTATTGATGCTAAAGAACTTCTATAAAAGTCAAAGAAATTTGAAAAATTCATCTTTTCTCTTATTATGAATTTAGAAATTTCTGAAAAAGCTTTGAAAAATCTTTTATCTTTAATTAAATCTTTAATAAAAAAAGGAAAATAATATTTGTAACCTACACAAATATCATCTCCTCCCTGAGCTTCTAATATAACTTTTCTATTTTTTTCATAAGATTTGTTTATTAAAATATGCTTTGCATAAGTGATTATACCTGGAAATGGCTGTTCTTGACTAACCATCACATCTTGTGAATATTTAATAATATCTTCAGGTGTAATCTTTACAAAATTAACCTTCCAATTTATTTTTTCGGCAAAATTTGTTAAGTCATTTTTTTCATCTACCAAGGTCTCTCCAAAGAAATAGGAGTTAGCTGTTATATCACCTTGTCCACCGTTTATTTTATTTAAATTATACATCATCAAGCAAGAATCTAGTCCGGAACTAACATTTATCCCTAATTTCGCATCAGATCTTAATTGAATACGAAAAGATTTATCTATTAGAGAATTAAATTTCTCACAAGTTTCATCTAAATTAAGATTATTTTTAGGTATTTTTTTTAAATCCCAATATTTTTTGATATAAAAATTATTGTTATCTTTAATAATATAAGAACCTGGAGATAATTGTTTTACAGATGAAAAAAAGGTTTCATCATTATTGTCATACAATCCATAAGATAAATATTTTTTTATATAATCATAATTAATATTTTTTCTTTTATAAAATTTATTTATTGATTTGACCTCTGAAGAAAAACAAAAGTTATCTCCTTCCAAAGAGTAGTAAAAAGGTTTAATGCCTACTGGATCTCTTGCGCAAAATAATTTTTTTTCATTTAAGTCATATATTGCAAAAGCAAACATGCCATTTAGTTCGTCTAGACAATTAATTCCTATCTTTTTATATAGCTCCAACAATACCTCTGTGTCTGTATTTGTTTTGGTAAAAATGTTAAATTTCTTTTTTAACTCTATATAATTATAAATCTCTCCATTGAGTATAATTGCGAAATTGCCTGAATTATCTTTCATTGGCATTTTTCCTTTAGGTGATAAATCTAAAATACTAAGTCTATTCGATCCTAAAATTACTTTTTCATCAGAAAAAATTCCTGAGTCATCAGGTCCTCGATGATTTGTAATTGCAAGAATTTCATTAAAAAAATCTAAGTTAGGTTTTTTTTCTCCAAAAAAACCAAGAATTCCACACATGTTAATTAATATTTTACTTTGATTTTTTTAGAATTATTTTTTGAACTTTTAATTAATGTGTCAATTATAACAAGAGCTTTATAGCTATCTATACCTGAGGAATTTGGTTTTTCCTTGCCTTGTAAGCAATTTATTGCATTCTTTTCTAATAATTTAAATTGGTTTCTAGGTTTTGGTCCTGCTAAACGAAGTCTAAAATCATCATCTAATTCTGTAAAATTACTATGCTCTTGAGATTTTTTAATTCTATATTTATAGATATCTCTGCCAATTCCAGTTATTTTAATTTTATTTTTCTCGAAAAGTAGATCAAAATCAAAAATATCATATTTTTTTATATTTAAAACTTGGATATAACAAATTAAACCTTTTTCAAAAAAGAGCACTCCATTTAAATTAAAATCATCGGGAGAGCAAAAGCTTTGGTTTTTATCTTTGATGCCAATTACATCAATTATATCTCCATATCTTTTTGAAAATAACATTCTCAAGGTATCAATAACATGTGTACCTGTTGCTAAGATTCCATAAACATAACTTACTGTTGCTTGTAGAGCATTTCCGTAATTATTTTTATATATGTTTTTTTGTAAATTAATAACTTCATCGTCAAACCTTCTTCTATGGTTTACAATCAAGTGAGTTTTATTCTTCTTAATGATATTTATTAACTTCTTTCCTTGCGATTTATTATTCGCTAAAGGTTTTTCTAAAATAATTACTTTTACTCCAAAGTTTGATGCGTATTTAGTTATACTAAAATGTGTATCCTTCCATGTTACTATTGAGATAATATCTGGTTTACACTCATGAAGCATTTTTTTATAATTTGTATAAAATTTTATTTTAGAGTTTTTCTTTTTAACTATCTTTTCTTTAGATAAATCATTGTCAGAAACACCTACTAATGATACATTCTTAGAATTAGACCAAAGTCCAAAATGTGTTGCGGGCTTTAATCTTTTTTCATCATTTTCAAGAAGCATCCCAAATCTTCCAAGGCCAATTATGCAAACTTTAATTTTTTTCATAGATCAAGATTCCTTAAAAATAAACTCACACAAATATCTTTGTTCTCCTGTTCCAAATTTAATCTTAGAATACTTGTGTTCTTGTAGTTGATTAATATCCATATCATTTATGTGTGGACCTTTTAATCTTTTCAATAATCTAATATTCTGTCTTTTGAAGATCCTTTTAATCTTATCTTCTGTAAATTGTAGGTACTTAGCCTTAAACCAATCCAATAAATGTGTAAATTTGTTTCTTGTAAGATTTAAACTATTTAAAAATTTACCTATCTCATCAGTACTAATGCTTTTGGTTTGTACTCTACAAAAATCTTGAACTGCATATCTTATACCACCTGAACCCCTAACAAATAAATATAACTTATTTTCTTGATTTGATATTTTTTTCATATTTTCAAGAGTTTTTTCAACCTCTGAAAAATTATCAAGGTGATGTAGAACAGCAGAACAAATTATAAAGTCAAATTTTTTATTCGAATTTATCTTTCTAATATCTGCGGTTGTGAAATTAAAATTTTTGTAATTTAATTTTTTTGCAATTTTTTTTGAAAATTTAATATTATCTTTATTATAATCATAACCTTGTACAAATTTAGCGCCTAACTGCAAACAACCAGTAGATATAGATCCATTTCCAGAGCCAAATTCTACAACATTTTTGCCTCTTATATATTTTTGTAATGAATTAAAGGTTATTCTTTTTTTTCTGTAATCTATTAATTCCTGAAAACTATTTATATCATATTGAGGCCAAATTTTACCCCACAAGTCTTTATGAACTGCCTTAATTGAGTAAAATTGAGAATTTTTTGATCCAGTAAATCGATCTACCTCTAAATAAAATTCATAAATTTTGCAAGCGTTATCAACCAATTTATCAAGATCATATAGAGGTTTATTATTTTTTGGGTTTTGCATAATTTTCTCAATTGCAACTGCTAGATAAGTTAATGATAATAACTTAGGATAATTTGATTTTGACCTTGAAGTCTTCATTTTTACTTCTAATTTTTTTAAAATTTTTTGAATTTTTTTTTCCATTAATATAACTTTTAATTTCTTTTTAACGTTTTATAAATAAAATTATTTTTCAAATATACATTCCTTATAGCTAATAAATCTTTTTTATTAAGAAAAATTTTTTTTCTTTTTAAGATACTTGAATTCTCAGCAACTTCCTTTTTATTCATCATACCAGGTATAGCCGAAATTACTGGATTGAAAGAGATACAATACATTAAAGAAAAGGTAGATGATTTAAGCCTTTTCATAATTTTTTTAAATTCTAATATAGCACTACTCCATAAATTAAGCTGTTCAATATCAAACTCGGAACGATGATCTAAATTTTTTTTTTTAATATTTTTAGGATATATTTTTTTTCCTAAAAATCCAAGATTCAAAGGTGTTCTGGCTATTACATTTATATTTTTTTTTTTTACACATATTAAATATTTTATGGTCTATGCATCTTTGATCTATAAGATTAAAATTTACTTCAAGAAATTTAAATTTAAAATTCCTAATAAAATAAATTGCATCCTCAGGATTTTTTGGGGAAACGCCTATTTCTTTAATCAAACCTTGTTTTTTAAGTTCTTCCAATGCTAAAAATGTTTTTTTAAAATTAAACTTACTTTTTGATGTTGGACTATGTAAAAGAATAATATCAATATAATTTGAATTCAAATTCAACAATGATGAAAAAATTTGTTTTTTTATAAATTTAGGAGAAAAATCAAATAAATCTTTTCTAAAATTATCTTTTTTTTTATAAAGACCACATTTTGAAGTAATAATTATATTTTCTCTTTTAATTTTTTTATTTTTTAAAAACTGTCCGATGATTTTCTCTGCTCTTCCATTTCCATATGATGGTGCTGTATCAATAAAATTAACACCTTTATTATAAGCATAAATCAAAAGATCATTAGCTTTAGATTTAGAAATTTTTCCATATGAGTCATTTGAAAAACCCCAGGTACCAAAGCCAATTGGTGATATTTTGTTTATCCAGTTCACTAAAAATTTTATAGTTTAATTTTTGATATATTATCTTCTATTACAGAGTCATTATTCTGATAAAAATCTACTAATTCATTTATACCTGAGCTCAAACTTCTAGAGGCTTTAAAACCTTTATTCTCTATTTTTTGATTTGACACATAATAGTCTCTTTTGTCCTCATCTTCCTTGTCATGTCCAATTTCATAAACAAAATTTTTAACTATTTTTTGTATCTCTTTACATAAATTTTCTTTTGTTAAATTAGCTTCAGATAAGCCTAAATTATATGTCTCATTTTTCAAACTTTCAAAATTATTTTTAGCAAAAATCATTGCGTCAACAACATCTTTGATGTGAATATAATTTCTTCTGAAATGTGGTTCATAAAGTTTTAAATATTTTTCTTTCAATGCTATAAAGGTAAAATTATTAACTAAAAGATCGACTCTCATTCTAGGGGATACTCCAAAAACTGTAGCAAGTCTAAAACAAATAGTATTTTCCTTTGATAGAATAAATTTTTCTGCCTGAACCTTAGTTCTACCGTAAAGGCTAATTGGATTTAGTGGAGAATTTTCATCACAGCTCTCGTTTTTTGCCCCAATTCCATATCCGCTATTAGTTACCGGAAATATTATTCTTTGATTTTTACTGCAATTATCAACTAAAAAACGAACAGCATTCTGATTAATTTCTAGCGTCTCTTTTTCAAACTTTGCACAAAGTGGAGCACCAACTAAAGCTGCTAAAGGTATAATCAAATCGTTTTTGCTTATGAGTTCTTTCATTTCATGATTATTACGAACATCTTGTTTTACAAAATTGATTTGTTTTTTTTCTATTAAATTATTCAGTGATTTTTGTTCAAAAATTAATTTATCTACGACTGTAATTTTATTTGACTCATCTTTTATAAGTTCATTTACTAATACTGATCCAATATAACCAGCTCCACCTGTAATTAAAATTTTAGTCATAATTTTTTAATCTCCTTTTGTCTGAATATTACTTTACTTCCCTCGTTACTAAAGTCAAACCGCACCGGTGTTAACTTATTAAATTTTTTTATTAATTTTTTTTGTATTTCAGGTTTAGCATAAAATAAAATAAAACCACCACCACCAGCTCCAATTATTTTTCCCCCTTTAGCTCCAGAAATTTTTGCCTCTTTATAAATTTCATCTATTGAGCTGCTTGAAACCTCATTTGATAGTTTTTTTTTTAAGTTCCAGTAATCATCTAGCAATTCACCAAACTCATCAAAAGAAGATCTGTTATTTAAAATTTTTTTACAAAAAAATACATATTTTTTCATTTCTTCTAAGGTTCCCTGATTTTTATCTATTCTAAAAATTTTATTTTTTTCAATTTTTCCTGAAAACCTAGCCTTCCCTGTAAAAAATAAAATTAAATTATTACTTAATTTTTTTTTATTTTTTTCAGAAATTAATAATTTTTTTACATTAATGTCTTTTTTATTAAAATTAATTAAATTCATACCTCCATAGGAAGCCCACATTTGATCTTGAGATCCAACATGCTCTCTTAAAATTTTTTGTTCAATATATAATGATAATTTTCCAAGTTCTTTTTTATTCAATTTTCTTTGCTGTGAAGTCATTAAAGCATT
>MDTG01025546.1_pt1 | contig 10618 bp, 15 predicted proteins | sample 811421 | NCBI WGS metagenome assembly MDTG01 (sample SAMN05326645, study PRJNA326480) | marine metagenome | isolation source: seawater | place: Pacific Ocean: South East | collected 2011
TCAATTATAGGTAAATGTTGTTGTACCATATTGATAAGATTTCTAAATTCATTATAACTAAACATTTTAATCTCCTCTATTTTCTAAAATAAAAAAGTTTACGGCCTTCCCAACGAGAACCAGGTGGGTCTGTAACTTCCTCTACAAATTCAAAATTAGGTCTTAAAAAATAATCACAATATTGTATTTCTATTTCTCTATGGGTGTCGTGTACAAATATATCAATATGTTCTGAGTTTTTAGCTAGATTATACGCTTCATAAATACTTTTCATTCTACAAGGATACTTGTAATCCCAAGCCGCTGGAGCATCTACTATAATTACATCCCATTTAGTTTCTCTAACTTCTTTTGGTAAATCAATAGAAAGACAATCGTGATTACCTGAGTCATAGTCTTTTAATAACTTATCAGCTTCGTATCCATTATTAGTATACTGTATTTCATATACGTTAAGATGTGGTGACTCTTCAGTAACTTTTTTAAACCACTCATCGTGATTTTCTAAGAAAACTGTTTTACCACCCTCATTTGTCTCATACCATAAATCTGAATCACTACCGACTCCAAAAACTAAAACATTTGAACCTTGTTTTTCTTTTATACATTTATAGATAGATTTATATTGGTCAAAACACATACCATCACAAATATTAACTACTGTTTGAATCTTATCAACTTCTTCAAGTGATATATCTGTCGTACTTTGTTCTGCATTTTCAACTGACATAGATGGTAAATTTCTAAACATATCATAAAGATGTAGTGCTAAATTTTCGTGTGAATATTGTTCTGTAAATTGTTTTCTCATATTCTCAACTAAATGTGGTTGTAACTCGTTATAATTAGATAGAACGTAATCTATTTTTTCTTCTACATCAGACCAATCATATTTACAAGAGATATAAGTCTCACCATCTTCATACACAAATGGTTTAGAATATATGTAATCCATATCTGGTTTAATTAAAACAGAACCAAATCCTGCAGCTTCTATATCTCTAACGGCCATCTCTCCATAACCAATTGGAGCCATAACTATTTTAGAATTGTACATATTTTGATAAAATTCTTGTTGAGGTAAACGAATACCAGATTCTCTTCTTACAACATTATAATCTGTCTTCTCTAATTTTTCTAATAATATTCTACGATGGTCATCATATGGTATATTTGTTTGAATATTGTGTTCAAAGTTTTCAATGTCACCCCAACTAAACATACAAGAAATATCGTATGGTTTATTAGAATCGTAGTTCATCCATTGTGGTTGTATAGTTCCTAACCAATTACAACCAGTTAATTTCATTTTTGGTTTCAACTCATCTATATCTGGAACTGAATATTCACCCTCTCCCCAATATATTCTACCATTCATCCAACCTTTTTTATATAAATCAAAATCTTTTAAGTAAGAGTTTTTTAAAAATAATAAAGCATTAGATTCTCTAAATACATCTATAGTACCAATTAATGACGTTGCATCTTGACCATCTACAATCATATAATCACCACCCAATTTAGATAAAAATTCCAAACCTTTGTCAATTGATTCTTGTAATGATTTTTTCTTATCTATTATACTAGCTTGACCAACCCAAGCATAATCATAATCATCTGACGTGGTAAATTCAATCCCAACTTCTCTTAGTGTATTTTGAGCAAATAAAAATGGACGAAAAGTGGTTTCGTTTCTATGGATTTCGTGTTCTAATAATTTTATTTTTATCATTAGGTATCTCTTCTTACTAATAAATCTTTACTAAAATTTTCAATATAAAACATATTTTGTTCTTCTTGTTTCTGTATTGTTTTTGGATGATATAAACTTAATTCCTCGTGTGGTGGTAAATGTGCATATGTTTTACAACCTGTAATGTGTTCGTGTAGTGGTCTAGTCCATCTAATATCTTTACTGTTTTTAAATACTCTAGCTTGATAATCAGGATAATTGACCCAATTATTTTCTGTAACTCTCCATCCCCACTTTTGAATGTGTTCTTGAGTCATACCCTCAACTGTATTTACACGAGGTATCCAAATTAAATCAACACCATCATTCATTTCTATTATTTGTTTAAGTTGTTCTAATAACGTTTCGTGTGGATACTCATCAGCGTCTAAATGAAATATATAATCACCTGTCGAATTTTCTATAACTGAATTCTTCTGAGCTGCAAAGTCACCGTCAAGTTTTCTTTTGTAAACTATAGCTTTGTTTTCAGATAGATATTCACCTAAAACAGCCTCTACTTTTTCATCATCACCATCTATACAAACTACAATTTCATCTTCTTTATCAGTTTTGTGTGTAAGAATTTCTAATAACCTATTTAACTCATAAGCTTCGTTATGAACTGTAATACCATAACTAATTTTCAATTAACGCCTCTTTTATTCCTTTTGGTAATTTTATTGGTTCAAGAAAAACTTGTGAATTTGTAGCATCTTCATATCTATATGTTCTGTAATTTTTATGTCGTCTAACGTATCTGTCAATAAAAACATAATCTGATTGTTTCAATCCACCTCTATTTAATCTACCACCAATTTGAACTCTATATATTTCATTTTCTGCATCAACAACCTCTAAAGTACCTAATTTCTCTAATAATTCTACCACTTGATTCTTATCTTTAATAACAGGTATCGTACCTTTATCTTCTAATTTTAAACCAATGAGGTAAAATTTACCACCTTCTTTTTTTGTTTCTAATCTTAGTTTAGGATTCAATACCACAATAGTAATCATTTGATTAATACTTCCCTTTTTTCTACTTTTGTATCTAAAAGATATTATATCACCAGGTCTGACTTTAATCCAACTATGAAGTTTTTTAGGCATTTTACATTATGTCCTTAGTTATTCCCATTTCTTTACAAGCTTCAAGAAACTCATTACTTTTAAAAGTTTTAGCATTCTCAATATCAAGTCTCTTATCATAATTATCATATTGTTTTCTTAAATCTTCAGGTATTTCAACTACTTTTGCATATTTCCAAACAAATTCAGATTTGTCCTTAACACCCTCAGGAAAAATCATACCTAATTCACCCATATTAATTATAGCTGGAAACCATACGATATTTCTTTTTACGTCTACAAATCTCTTATCTTGTACTAATTGAGGTGATGTTTTTAAACTATCAGTAAGTTTTAAACTACCAACTTCATATCTTGAGTCACTCATAAATCCACAGTTAAAACATAAATAAGAATTAAATTCTTCTTGTACATCTTCAAAACATTTATCTGTATCAAAACATTGAGGACAATCTATTACTCTTTCCATATTAAACTTTCTTTAATTTTGGTAATTTTATTTTAGGTAAATCTGTTGAACCTACTTTTTTAAGTTTAGGTAATTCTAATTTTACCTCTTTTGGAAATTCAGGTACATATTTGTCTAATATCTTACCTAACTCCTTTGTCATAGCATTCAACGAAAATTTAGATTTATTTACTGTACCAAGTTTTTTAGCATCTAACGTATACTTTTTATAACTTTTATAAACATCTTTCATTTTTGCTGAAGCTTCTTGGTAATTTACAGTAAACCATTGTGCACCCTCTGTTAAAAATTCATCTGGTACTGAACCTTTTTCAACATTTTGTAAACCACCACCCACTAACACAGCTAAATTTTTATTTAGAAAATCTAAATGTCCACTCCAATTTGTAGCTATAACTGGTTTTTGTGATATACTAGCTTCAAGTAATGGTCTACCAAATCCTTCACCGTGTGTTAAATTAATGTGAGCTTTTACTTTTGGATGATTATAAATTTGATTCATTTCTTCATCATCAAAATCTCCGTGTAGTAAATAAATATTGGGTAAATCACCTTTAACCATATCTTTAATGATTTGTATTTTGTTTAACATAGTTTCTCTATCTATAACAGAGTATGTTGCTCCACTTGTTTTCATTATAAGACCTGGTTTTTGTTTTAGATTTTTAAATGTTTCAAGAAAAACTTTTAACATCATACCAGTATCTTTTCTATCCTTACCCAAATCACCTTGTAACCAATGACCTACGTATAAAAAATTAAAACTTTCTTTAACTTTCTTCATTTCGTCTACAAATTCTTTTGAAAACTCATTTGTTTTTTTAAAAATATTGGTATCAGTTCCTTCAAATAAAACTTCTATCGGTTTATCAGATTTTAATTCACCTACTTTCTTTCCATCTTGTTCATTGTTTATATCAAACTTTATATTAGTTAACATATCTTTTACAAAAGTTGAAGGCACAATATTCATATTCATTTTATTCATACCCTCTAGCCATCCAGGTGGACAAGCTGTCATTTCTAATCCAGCTGTAATACCAATATTGTATTTACCAAATGTTTGAAATTCATTTGGTATCACTATATGAATATGTAATTCAGGTTGTTTTGGTAATTGAGGATTTGGTAAAATTCTATCGATAATCATTTTATCATTTGGGTCATCCTTATTTAATGCATTCATTGGTGTGTTTCCCCAACGAACTGGCCAAATCTTTACATCATATTTATCTAATTTAATTAATGCTCTACATATATCTCTTCCGTGTGCACCATATCCACTTCTTGTGGCAACAGGTGCAGTAACTAAACATACTGGTTTACTCATTATAACTCCTAAGCTTTAAAAATACTGTAACGTTTTCTTGGTTTCCACATTTCGAAACCTTTATCCATATGGTCTATAAAATTTTGACACATTTTTTTACTACTCATCATAATATCATCTTTATTGACAAATTCGTGTCCTTTCATACCACATTGTCTTCTTTCATCTGAATCCATATCGTGCCACTCTTTTATGGCTTGACCAGCATCATCAAATCTACATCTATCATCAAATATATACGGTGTTGGTATTGAACCAACTAACGCTCTATTTGAAGGCCATACTGGTTTCACCCATTCTCCCCAAGTTAAATCAGGGTGGTCTTTCCATTTTCTGTCATCGTGAAATGATTTTATTTCATCATAGTCTTCAGCTGTTACGTGTTTACCTTTTAATTTAAATCCACATTGGTCTTGTAATCCACCTGTAATATTAACAATAATAGGTGTTCCACTCATCAAAGATTCACAAGTTCCTAATCCAAATCCCTCATTAGATGCGATATTAATCGTTACATCAGCCATATTATATAACCAATTTAATTGATTTGGTTCTAATTTTCTATCACTAAAATAAATTTTAAGTTCTGGACACATAGCTTTAATTAACGCTGGTAAATCAGTTCCATTTTCATCTATTGGTTGAGTATGCATTAATAACCCACATTTGTTTTTTTCTTCCTCTGTTAGAGTATCACAAAATGTTTTAAATGCCATAATGACATCACCAGTCATTTTTCTACGAATATTTCTATTATTATAAAAAACTATAAATTCAATATTATCATCTGTAAGTTGTTTTTTCATAGACTCAACTTGTTTATACTCTTCATCAAATACTGATATAGGATAAAAATATTTTTCACTAATACCGTGAGGGATATAAGTACAATCCCAATCCGTTCTTGGTTTTCTTTTAGAAACCTCTTTTACAATAGCTACTGTTTGTTTAGATATGTTCATAATTAAATCAGAACACTCGTAGAAATTTTCATTGTATTGAGGAGCAGGCCAGTCATCCCATATATTATAATAAAAAATAGGCATCTCCTGCCTAACTTCGTGTTCCATTTCATACAACCAACCCCAAAATCTTGGGTCTGTATAATGCATTATAGCATCGGGATTCTCTATACCCATTATTTGTCTTAATAATTCTGGACTTCCATAACCATCTACTGGATATATTTTTAGGTTAGCATCTTTAACTCCAGTTTCATTACGAATAGACTCATTCATATCTACCACTTTACCGTTTTCTGGATGTTTTATTGCTCCACCAATTTGTACCCAATCATAATGATGTGCAGTTCCCAATACAAACTCTTTTGACATTGTACCAATACCAGATGACATTCTTAAATCATCTGACAAGAGTAAAATCTTCTTTTTAGCCATATAACCTCTAATCGTTTAGTATTTTTTTATCATTTATCGATATATCAAAATAATCTAACATTTCTAGTTTGTCGTGATAATTTGACATCTTTTCCAACTCACTCTCAATAGTCTCCATTAAATCAGGATGTTCCCCTACTCCAACAGAATTATTTAGTAAATTCTCTACATTTATACGATGTTTTTCAATTTGTGCTTTAAAATGTAGTTTACTAGCTTGTAATAAATCATCTCTTAAATTCATAGTCTACTCCCACTTGGTATTAATTTATCATACGATTGTATTTTATCTTTAAAGTTAGTATCTAAAACATATAAATCCATTGAACGATTGACCAATTTTTGTAGCGTAAACTCATCGTCTAATGTATTTGTTTTAAATTTTTTATATAACTCTTTCAGTATTTTTACTGAAGTCAATTTGTAATCCATAAAAACCTCTTTATATATACATATATAAATATATATTAACTTAATATTTTAACTAATTTTTTTCCTTTTTTTGCGTATTCTACTGTATTCATCGTACCTCTTGATTCAACTCCGTCTGGTATAAATGCAACTATAATGTCACTATACTCTGCAATTTGTTTATTTCTTTTAAAATAGTTTGAAACATAATATGGTTTATTATATTTTGTAGCTGGTAGTTTACAATGCATATTCCAACTATAATGGGATGGTGGAAACTCTACATATTTCATATTGAATTCTAAAGCAAATTTCTTTGCGTATCCATCTGCACCATCTTTTTGGCCACCACTTACAATCTCTACATTACCACCGTGTTTTTCTTTTATTTCAAATATTAAATCTTTTATTTTTTTCTTATTGGTATATCCTCTACTACCAACTATACCTATCTTAATCTTCGTAGTCATTTCTTTTTTGTTTTTTTACTGGTTTTTCTGAAGTAGTGAATTTCGCTACATTATAAAAATCATCTAACCCTCGTAATATATGTTCTTTTTTAGTATAACCAAATTGAAATCTTTTCCTTGAATTGTAAGATGTTCCTGATGGAACTATATCAAACCATATAAAATCACTCATTCTAATACTAGAACCTTGTTTAACAATAGTTTTAAAAGATAACTTATCTTCCCATCTCATTAAAAAATCTTTTAGTGTTTCATTTGTTATTTCGTCATCGTCAAACCAAAGATGTAATAAAACTGCAATATGTAATTCATTATGAATACGATTAATTTTTTCCATAATCGTTGGTTCAAATTCAGTATTAATAAAATCTGATAATTTTAGTCTTAAACTTAATTTAGATAACATTACTTAACTCCTGCATCACAATGTTCTGTTTGATTAAATTCACAAAATCTACAATTTTTCTTAGATGGTTGTTTAATATAATTATGTTCTAAGTTATATTCTCCATCAATAAAAGATTCACTAAGAAACTGATTCAATTTATTCATTAACTTATTTATACTTGGTTTACCACTAGCTGGTGCAAATGTCTGAACTCTACGTTGAGGAAAATCTACTTTCTCATATAGTTTACGTTTCACAATAAAATACTCTATATCTATTTTGTCTAATGGTATATCGTGTTGAGCACCATAGAATTGTTTATACAGTAATAGTTGGTCTGTTTTGTTCTTATCAGCTTTTGCATATTTATTCCAACCCATTGTAGAAGTTTTTATATCTATAATTTTATATCTATCTCGTACACTATCATAAATTATAACATCTATATAACCAATAAACTTAATTTTATTTGGTAAATCATAATTGACAGGAACTTCAATACCTACTAACTCATAACCTTTTTTACTGAAATACATACTACGTTTTTTCTTAAACCAATCTAATATTAGTAATCCGTGATTATAAAATTCTTCCATATCCTCTTGTTCACAAAAAACTTCACCACCATTTCTTTCCATAATTTGAGTATAGTTTGTTTTCATTCTATGTAATAACATATTATCTAATGGTAATGCATCAGCTACTTTAATTGTATCATTATACATTACAGTAAGATAAGTTTGTAACACCTCGTGCATAGAAGTACCAAATAGAGTATGAATACTATCTGTAAATTCTCCTAACCCATCAATGTAATTTAATTTCCATTTGTATGGACAAGTAACCCATTGATTATATTGACTATAACTTATTCGTTTCATTTTCCCCACTTATCACGACCAACAATTGTAGCCATAATTCCATAGTTTGAAACATCAAGATACGCATCTTCTAATGGTTCATCTTTAACTGCTGATTCTCTATCGTTTAGTAATAACGTTTTCATTCGTTGTAACTTATCGTTCATACGAAACCACAAACCTGTAAGTGATAATTTAATTTCCTCTGGTGTTTGTAGTTGAGTTCCAACAGAAATATTACCAGGCCCATAATCGTGTTGTTTGTTTAAGAACAATTCGTATTGTTCTCGTTGGATTTTCTTGAACTCTTTAGTCATTTGAGGCCACTCTTTTTCCATTTGTTCTATAACATCATAACTACTCTCACGACCTTGAGCATAAGCTTGTTCATCAATATCTCTAGCATATTCTTTCATAACACTAGATTCTTTTATAACCTTTGACATATATTTCTCCTAATTTACATACTTGAATATACGAATAAATTCATATATAAGTCAAGTATTATTTTTTATTTCCTGCAGTATATCCACCTACACTACCGAGTACGTTCAAACCAAGAGATTCTATTTTTTTGGGTTCTATTCCCCATTTTTTACATATTTCTCCTAACTCTAACATACCACCTTCTGTAAGCATATACATCTCAATAGCATCATACGCTTCTCGTTTACTAACGTCCATATGATTAGCTACAATATTGATTAACCAATTTGGATATTCCATTTGATTTCTCCCTTTAATATATTTCAACCATTGTTTACCTTTTGGTAATACATTGGTGTATAATTTATATAATTCTTTTGGTTGTAAGTTATATTTTTGTAATTCATTTACTAACTCAACCCACTCCATATTCATAGATAAGAATCTGTGAGTCATATAATTAGACCAAGACTTTTTATCTTCGTCTGATATTTCTTCCCAATAATTAGGACTTTGAACCGCTGTTATCTGTTTGATGTGGTCGAATAGACTCTTTCTTTTTACCGAAAATTTTTTCGTATTTTTTTTCCCACTCCTCATAACTTATCCCAACTCTCGGTGAATCACCCTTTCCTGCAGAAGATTTACCTGAAAATATTGATTTTCTTTTTTCACTCATATGTCCAAACTAGGAAACTTATCTGATTTTAATTCTTCTTCTAAACCACTACCCTCTAAAAATCCTTCAGCAACCTTACCACAATTACCACAACTATAAACTTGTACAGGAATAAGTGTTTCTTGACCTGTAGGTGATACAATAGCTGATAATTTTTTTAGAACAAATGAAGTTATAAATAAATAGTTATTACAATCATTACATTTAATAGTATCTGCTTGTTTCAAATCAACCTGAACTTGTTGTTTTGGTTTTTTTAATGGCCCTTTTGGATGCATACTCATTTTATCACTCCTAACAATTCAATTAACATAGCCATAACATTTATTTCCTTATCAACAACTTGACTATCTGAAATTTCATATCTAGCTATAATCAAAATACATTCTGCTACGTGACCTTTACCATAATCATCTACCTCATCATAAAGTAAACGAAACAAATCAGCAAAATCTGTAATCTTATTATCTGCTAATAACTGTCTAATCTCTTTGAATGCATTTTTTTTATTTTGTGTTTCTAAAATCTTTAATAATTTTAATTTATAATCATTCTGTATAATACTTGATGTATCTAATTTAAGTCTACCCTTGACCACATTTCGTTGAGCTGAATTTATAACCCTACGAATATCTGGATAACCACTTTCAACTAAGACCTTAATATCTTCAGGACTATCTATTACATTTTCTTGTATTAGAATATTGTGAAGATGTTTAGCAACCTCATTCTTAGACGGTGGTATGATTTGAAATGATTGACACCGACTTTGAATAGGGTCAATTATTCTTTCAACATAATTACAAGTCAATATGAATCTACAATGTTTTGAAAAGGTTTCCATTAGATTACGAAGAGCCGCTTGAGCGTTTGGTGTAACATAATCACACTCATCTAATATAATCACTTTCATATCTTTGAAACCAATAGTTGAAGCAAAGTTCTTAACTTTAGTTCTAACAGTATCTACATTGTTTTCATCGGAAGCATTAATGTATATATAATCACAATCTATATTCTTAACAAGTAATTTAGCTAAAGTAGTCTTACCTGTACCAGCTCTTCCGTAAAGTAAAAGATGTGGTAAGTCTCCACTCTCTAAATATATCTCAACTTTACTTTTTAGATGTTCATTTCCAATGTAACTATCAAGATTTGTGGGTCTATATTTTTCTACCCAAAGAGTATTTGTATTACTTAAATTCATAAATTAAAACCAATTGTGTTTTTTTGTAACTATTTTTCTTTTAATGGTTGTAGGTTGTATTTCTAATTCAACATCTTTAACCATATCTTCTACTTTGTCACGTATTTTATCAGGTATAGAATAATTTACATACGGACTATTAATATCATCTTTTACA
>MDTG01301719.1_pt1 | contig 10618 bp, 11 predicted proteins | sample 811421 | NCBI WGS metagenome assembly MDTG01 (sample SAMN05326645, study PRJNA326480) | marine metagenome | isolation source: seawater | place: Pacific Ocean: South East | collected 2011
CGCCGGCGGAAAGCGCTTTCATGGTCAGGGAAACCTGATCCAGACGGACAGCCTCGGAGGCGATACGATCCGCCGCGTGTTTGACATGCAGCAGCCGATTCCGACCTACCTGAGCGCGATTGCGGTGGCCGATTATGTCGACTTCGACACGACCCACACCGGTGCCTACGGGGAGGTGCCCATTCGCCTCACGGCCAAGCCCACCAGCATGCAGCAGATGAAGAACCGCTTCGTTGACTTGGGCGTGTGCATCGATGCGATGGAGGGCTGGTGGGGACCGCACGCCTGGGAGCGTGTCGGCTACGTGATCACCACACAGGGCGCGATGGAGCACCCGACCAACATTGCTTACCCGCTGAGCATGCTCCAGCAGAGCAACTTCCAGAACGAAGGGCTGTACGGACACGAACTCGGACATCATTGGTGGGGTGACATGGTTTCGCCCCTCCTGCACAACCACATGTGGGTCAAGGAGGGCTTTGCGGAGTACTCGAGCCACCTGTTCGAAGAGGAGCTGAGCGGCCGCGAGGCGTTCGTGGAGATGGTCAAGGACAACCAGCAGTTCGTGCTGGAGCAGGCCCACATCGACGACGAGGGATTCTGGGCATTGTCGCCCATTCCGGATGCCCATATCTACGGGCGTCACAGTTACAACAAGGGTGCTTCGGTGGTGCACAACCTGCGCAATTACCTCGGCGATGACCTGTTCCGCAGCGGTGGACAGGCGGTGCTCGCTGCCAACTACGGCGGGGCCCTCGACGATGCGACGCTTGAGGCGGCGTGGGAAGAGGCCACCGGTGTCGACCTGACGCCGTGGTTCGATGCCCACATTCGCCAGCCCGGATTTTCCACGTGGGGACTCGACAGCGCCATCACCGCCCAGCCCGGGGAGGTGCCGGGGTACGTGACGACGTTGCACCTGCAGCAGAAGCTGCGCGAATGCGAGAACCACCACGACAACGAGCCGCTCGACGTAACAGTGTGGGACATCGCCGGACAGCGCGAGGTGGGTCAGGTTGTGGTGGGCGGCCAGTACGCCACGGCGGAGATCGTGACTGACTTGCAGCCTGCCATGGTGGCCCTCAACGCCGAGGGGCGATTGAACCAGGGCCGAATGGACCTCGACTACTGGATTTTTGAGACGAGCTCCCTGCAGAACCTGCCATGGGTGGATATGCGCATCGGGTGTGATGAGATTGTCGAGGGCGACAGCGCCCTCGTTCGGATTGAGCACCATTGGGCGGGTGCGGACGGCGCGCCGGGTGAAACGCCGGCGGAGAAAGCGCCGTATGTGGACGAGATCAGCGGCAGCCACTTTTGGACCATTGACGGCCTCTGGCCTGAGGATCTGTTGTTGGATGCCCGCTTCACCTATCGGGGCGGGGATGAGCAGGAGTTGGATTACGCCCTCTACGGAGACACCGAGGAGGAGGCCTTCCTCGCTTGGCGGGCTTCACCGGCCGATCCTTGGATACAGTACCCCGACTACACGCTGCAGATGGGATCGGCTTTTAATGGAGGTGGTGTGTTCAAGGTGTCCAAGCTGCGCCGCGGTCAATATGCCTTTGCCAATGGCGACGTCACCGTGGGGGTGGAGTCAATCGATCCTGACGACGCTGCGGCCCATCGGGTCTTCCCCAATCCCGCGAGGGACGCTGTCCGCGTGCTGTGGCCGGCAGAGGCAGTAGGCCTGTCTGTTCAGGATGCGGCGGGCCGGGAATTCCATCGGGTCAATGGCGTGCGGTCAGGCACCGTTGCGCTGGACGTGACGGCATGGCCGCGGGGCACCATTGTGCTGGTGTGGACGGATACCGGAGGGGAGCCTTGCGGCACCTCCCGCTTGGTGTTGGAATGAAGTCAGGCGGCGCTTGGATCTTGCGCTTTTCTTCACAGGCTCATCACGATGATGGTCAGCCGGCGTTGGCGAGCTCGGCGCGTTTTTGGGCGAGGTCTTCCTTCAATTGGGCAGCGCGCTCCTCGGTGATGTCGTAGTTCCTCACGATGAGCAGGGCGCCAATGACACCGGCGATGGGGAGCAGGGAGTAGAAGGCTCGCATGCCGGTGACGGCCGATTCGGTGACGTTGGCCGCATCAAATCCGACAAACGACAGGATGGCCCCGCTGAGTAGGGCGGCTACGCCGAAGCCGAGCTTCACCATCCACCAGTACACGGCGCCCAGTACACCCTCGCGGCGCTGGCCCGTGTTGAGCTCATCGAGGTCGCAGACGTCTGCGGTCATGCTCATCATGATGGTGAACAGGCTGCCGATGCCGAAGGAGTGGAAGGGCAAGGCAAAGAGAAACAGATAGGGCTTGCCGGGGACGAAGAGGAACCAAAACAGGACGTACCCAATCATGGCAATGCCTTGACACACCATGAAGGCCCGCTTCTTTCCGAGCTTCTTGGGCTCTTGCCCGATGAATACGGGTTTACGGGTCGCCGTTTCGCTCATTTCAACTTCACAATCGAGGATGGTGTGGCCGGTCGTTTGCTCTGAGTCATTGCTGCAGCAATCGGGGCCAAAGCCGTTCATTGACGGCATAAGAAAGTAAGGCGCATGTCCTTTCGATTTTTCCGAAGGGGATGAGCGTCCGCTCATGTATTCCACATTGCAACCTGAGGCCTTGAATTCCCGTTGAACCCCTCGTCTTGAACTTCTTCGCGAACTTTTATAGCCCATGAACGCGCCTTTGCTTCAGTCCAATTATGCCCCGGTCCAACACCACACATGGGCCATGTTGTACCGGCGGCAGCGCGACATGCTCGGCGACAAGGCCGCGCGCCTGTACCTCGATAGCCTCGACACCATGGACAGCCTGACTGAGGCGGCCATCCCGCGTGTGGATGCCATGTCGGCCCAGCTTAAGGCGGCCACCGGGTGGGGTTTGGAGATTGTGCCGGGCCTGATTCCTGTGGATGACTTTTTTTCCCTGCTTGCCCAGCAACGGTTCTGCACTTCCACTTGGGTGCGGCGGCCCGACCAGCTCGACTACCTCGAGGAGCCAGACATGTTCCACGACACGTTTGGCCATGTCCCCCCGCTGATGAACCCCGAGTTCGCGGCGTTCATGAAGCGGTTCGGAGAGATTGGGGTGGCCCTCCGCGGGCGAGACGATCACGTGCTCGCCCTGCAGCGGCTTTACTGGTTCTTCGTGGAATTTGGCTTCGTGGAGGAACAGGGCCTTCCGATGGCCTTCGGTGCTGGCATCATGAGCTCGTTTGGCGAGACGCAGCACGCGTGGAACCTGCGCACCGACCTGCGAAAGTTCACCATGGAGGGCGTCATGACCACGCCGTTCACCACCACGGAAATCCAAACGACCTATTTCCTCATCGAGGACATCTCCGAGGTGATCCGCGACCTCAACGCTTGGTACGCTAGCCTCTGATTCGCCCTGCCGATCTTTGATCCATGAGTGATCCTGGTGCTTTTTGGAATGCGCGCTTCGGCGCTGAACCCACTGTCTATGGCGAGGGCCCCAACGTGTTTTTTGCACAGCAACTGGCCCGCTTGACGCCGGGGCGCATTCTGCTGCCCGGGGACGGGGAGGGGCGCAATGCGGTCCACGCCGCTGTTCAAAGCTGGTCCGTGCGTTCGTTTGACGCCTCGTCGGTCGGAGTGGGCAAGGCCTTGGCTAGGGCGGCCAGACAAGCGGTGACCATCGAGGCGGAAGTGGGCGATGCCCACGATTGGACGCCGGGGGAGACGTTCGACGCCATCGGGCTCTGTTACCTGCACACCCCGCCGGCTTTGCGGGAGGCCTTCCATCCACGCGTGATGGAGTGGCTGAAGCCTGGAGGCACCCTGATCGTGGAGGGTTTCGGTCCGGGTCAATTGGCCTTTGCCTCAGGCGGGCCGAAAGCGCTGGACATGTTGTTCACCACCGCCATGCTCGAGGCCGATTTCGCGGGACTTCAGTTGGAGCTGAGTGTGACGGAGGAGGTGGTGCTGGACGAGGGCCCGTACCACCAAGGACGGGCGGAGGTCACACGCCTGGTGGCGCACAAACCATTCTGAACCGGCTCACCAGCCCAAGGAACGGGCGCAGATGCGGCCCAGCCGTCCGTTGCCGCAGAGCCACAGTGTTTCGCCCGAGGGGCTGAACCTCGCCGCATAGAAGGCGCTGTCGCTCACGTGCCGCCATGTGGTGCCGCCATCGTCGCTGACGTCGAGGCCGCCGGGCGTGCCCACGAGGGCGATTTGCTGGCCATTTGATCCCGGCCGGTATCGAACCGAGGATCCGTATCCCGGCCCAGCACCGTCGGCGATTCGGGTCCATGTTGCTCCGCCGTCGGCCGTCACGGCGGCACGGGCGGTGTTGTCGTCCTTGGCTTCCCAATTGCCGCCCCACACGATGCCGTGCCGTGCATCGGTGAAGTCCATGGAAAAGCCGCCGGTCATCTGGCCGCCTTGCTGGAGTGGGGTGTCAAAGGCGGTCCAGCTCTGGCCGCGGTCCACACTGCGGTAGACCCGCGAGGCCCCGCCGCCGGACAGCATCCACACTGTATCGCCGACGGCAGCAAGGTTGCCGTTGGAAGCGGCAAAAGCGGCTTCGCCTTCCCGGCTGACCGGCACGCCCGGGCCGTCCATGACCGAGCAGGGCACCGTCGCCCAGGACCGCCCACCATCTTCCGAGCGCAGCACGGTTAGGCAACCGGAAATCGGGTCGCCCATGGCCACCAGCGTGCTGTCGTCGAGGGCGATGACCGCATCGAGGAAGACGGCCGGGTTGTCGTTGCGCCAGGCCGTGGTGCGGGGCAGGACCAGTCCGTCGGGACCTTCGAGTGCTGCCCGGCGGATGAGGCCCGGAGAGCCGACCGCGGTGCCGATGAGGGCCTCCGAAGTCAGGGCCAGCCCTCTGTAATGAAGGGCCACGGCCGTGTCGGCAGGAGCGGTCAGGGTGTCGGCGTAGATGTGGGATTCTAGGCGGATGCCGTCCGCCGTTACCTGTTGCCAATGCCCGGTGGACGAGGCGAACCACGCGGTCTCGTCGGAGACGGCTTCGAGGGCCCGCCAACTGCCTTCAGCCGAGACAATGCGCAGCCCGTCGTCCGTTGCACAGGAAGCGAAGAGGACAAAGCTTGCGGCACACGCAAACCACCTCGCGCAGAAAGGCCGAGTTTTGGAATTGGACATGGAGGAAGCAATCACATTCACGTGGCTCAATTTGGGGCTGAACGGCATACCGGGCGCGCTGCTGTGGATCATCCAGGCGGTTATTCGCCGGAATCCTCCGGGGCCACATCCCAATGCGGTGTACGGCTACCGCACCCGCCGGTCCATGGCGTCACCGGAAGCGTGGGCCTATGCCAACCAGCGGAGCATTGACCTGTATGCGGTGTATTCGTGGCCGCTGATGGCCTCGGCAGTCCCGTTGACCTTGTACGTTGCGATCGACATGGCCCAGATGATTCTCTATACCGCCTTCACCATCCTGTGCGTTTGGCCCTTGGTGGTCATCGAACGCGCCCTCAAGCGCGGCGCGCACCTTGAGCACCCCGCATGAACCCCAACCCCTCAGGAACTGCTATGTTGGGGATGATGAACCGCAATACAATGGGATCGACTCTCGCATTGGCCGTGGGGCTGGGTTTGGTTGGGTGCACCTACGACGACCTGGAGACACTGGGGACCCCGTTGGATTGCAACACCTTCGAGACGACCTATGGCTTGGACATCCTGCCCTTGGTGGAGGATCATTGCCAGGGGTGTCACAGTGGGTCAACGCCTTCTGCGGGCATTGCCTTTGAAAGCCATGCGGAGATCGCCCAGTTCGCCGAGATCATGGTGGGCCGGATGGATCTGCCGGAAGGCGATCCGCTCCTGATGCCCCAATCCGGCAAGCTTGATAGCTGTTCCATTGCCCGGTTCCACGCTTGGATCGAGGCCGGCAAACCCAACAATTGATGCGCATTTTACTCAGCCTTTTCCTCCTCACCACTGCCACGTTGGCGCAAGCCCAACGCTTCGCCACCCGCGAAGCCCACATCGCCTTTCTGAGCGAGACGCCCATCGAGGACATCCAAGCCGAAAGCCATGAGGCATCGGCCATTTTCGACGCGGCTACGGGCCAACTGGCCTTTCAGGTGCCCATCCTCAGCTTCCATTTCCCCAAAGCGCTGATGGAGGAGCATTTCAATGAGAACTACATGGAGACCGAGCGCCACCCCAAGGCAAGCTTTCGCGGCCAAGTGATGGACCTCGACCTCTCGATGACCGGGCCTCAGACGGTGAGCGCGACGGGTACCCTCGAGATGCACGGCGTGCCTGTGAATCGGGACATCGCCGGTACCATGGAACGCACGGAGACTGGGTGGCGCATCACCGCCGCATTCGACGTGCCGTGTGTAGACCACGACATTGCCATCCCCAAGGTGGTGGCCGAAAACATCGCCGAGGTCATCGGCGTCACCCTCACTGCCAACCTCGCCCCCCGATGATGCGTTGTCCGATGGTCGCCTTGGCAGCGGCCCTGATTTTGTCATCCGCTGCGCACGCGCAGGACGACCTGATGGACTTCTTCGATACGCCGGCCGGTCCGGAGGTGGTCACCTCCACGTTCAAGGCGGGCCGCATCATCAACGTGCAGAGCCCTGAGACCTCGGGCAAGGGGGAGATGAACTTCATCATCGCCCACCGTTTCGGTCGCATCAGCGACGGGGCATACGCCCTGTGGGGACTGGACAATGCGCAGATGCGGATGGGCCTCGATTACGGGGTTACCGACCGGCTGCAAGTCGGCGTTGCGCGGTCCTCCTTTGGCAAAACCTTGGAGGCCAATGTCAAATGGCGCTTCGTGGAGCAGAAGAAAGGTGGCGGTTCACCGGTCAGCTTGACGGGCTACTCCGTGTTGATGCGCGATGGGATGCGCTTCCCGGAAGACGGCATTGAGCGCCTCGGCGTGCACCGCCTGAGCTACGTGCACCAGCTGGTCGTGGCACGGAAGTGTTCGCCAGAGCTTTCCTTGGCCCTCATCCCGTCTCTCGTCCATCGCAACCTGGTGGACCAGCCGGCCCGCCCCAATGACGTGGCGACGGTGGGCGGCGGATTCCGCTACAAGCTGAACCAGCGGCTATCGGTCAACGGAGAGTATCACGTGCTCCTGCCGCGCCCCATCGAAGACGGGCTCAACAACTCCTTGAGCCTCGGCCTCGACATCGAGACGGGCGGCCACGTCTTCCAACTGCACATCACCAACAGCCGGGGCATGTTTGAGCGGTCGTTCCTCGCCGAGACGGCCGGCCGCTGGCAGGATGGCGACCTCTACTTCGGGTTCAACATCAACCGCGTCTTCCAGGTCGGACAGCGCTGATCAGCTGCCCTTCTTGAGCTGGACTGGCTTGCGGCCCGGGCGGCGGTCCCGTTTCTTGAGGTCGGCCACCACGATGTAGTGATCGCTGGCCTCGAGGTCGTCCCCAGCTTGCAAACCATAGAGGTCGCGGCGCTCTGGCGTCATCGACGACGTCTCCACGGAGAAGTCGCGCAGGACCTCGACCACGCCGTCCTGAACGACGATATAGTCCAACTTTCCGGCGCCCCATTCGCTGTAATCGTTGCGCCAGGTGTAGTCCATGGCCCGGTCCGTCTGCAGGCAGTTCAATTCCCGAAGAATTGTGCCGTCCCAATCCGGGGCGAAGTCCGGACCGTGGTCGCCGTTGTCGTGGATGTCGCCGGTGAGCAGCGTGTGCATGGCCCATCCCGGCCCAACCATATTGAGATCGCCGCCATAGACAACCGGGGTGTTGGGGGCGAGGTCCAATTGGCCGCCTTCGCTCATGGCGTCGCGCAGGAAGGCCATGTATTCGTCGGCTTCGGTGCGCCGCTGGGCAGCGCCATTGCAGCACTTGAGGTGGCTGGCGGTGACCATCAAGTCACCTTCCCAGGGGGCGTCGATGACGACGGGGAATTGCCGGTAGATGCCGGGGTACTCTGCGGTGATGGACCATCTGCTGCAGACCATGAGGTCCCAGTCGTCCTTGGTGACGTGCCACTCGCCCCCCTTGATGGGCATCCAATCGTTGAGCAGGGCTTCGACTTGCGACTCGGAGAAGTCTTCGACCTCGCTCATGCCGATCACGTCGGGCTGGATTGCGCTGAGGATGCGGCCCATGGCGGCCGTGGCGGCGGCTTCGTCGAGGCGGCGGTTCATGTTCCAGAAGGCCACCCTGACCTCGGTGCCTTCCGCCCGTTCGAGCGGGGTGGCCATGGGGATGGCCGGCGTATTGGAGAGGGCGACCTCGCCGCTGATTTGCTGGCCGGAGCCGCAACGGACGGTCCAACGCACGGTGCCGGAAACCGGGACGCCATTGACGGCGCGGCCGAGGGCGACCTCGTGCTCGGGCCCTCCGTAGGTTGGGGCCATGCGAACGTAGCGGTCGTTGAGAGAGTGCTGGGACGTGGTCCCGCCGGACCCACTCTGGCTGACGTAGCGGTCTTGCAGATGCACGACCACATCGGCACCCTGGAAGTCGCCCACGATCTGGCCGGTGCTCGCATTGCCGTCCACGTCGATGCCAAGCCGGGTGCCGTGGGAGACCCACGCCTCGTCGAGGGCGATGAGCCGGTCGTAGACGAGGTGGAAGTAGAGGTTCTCCGCATCGCTGGCAAAACCGGCAGCTTCCAGCGGTCCGACCGTGTCGGCTACCGCGACATCGGCGGCGGCATTCCAATCGCTGAAGTCGTGGTCGATGGCGATGCCAGTCTGGGCCGTGGCAGAGAGACAGGGCAGGATTAGTGCGGAAATCGCGTGAAGGAGGAGGAAGGAGTGTCGGGCAGACATGATGTGGTGAATCAGGTCACAAAGATGGACCTTTGTGCCATGCAATTGCTCGGTACAAAGGTGTGCAAGAAGCACGACCTCGGCGTTCACAACAACCTTTTCGGCGGAACCATGCTCGGCTGGATCGACGAGGTGGCCGTGGCGTTTGTCAACGAAGTCTGCTACAGCCCCAATATGGTGACCCTCAAGGTCGAGGAGGTGCTGTTTAAATCGCCGGTCAAGGAAAACAACCTGATCAAGCTTTACGGCGAGGTCGTCCGCATCGGCAACAAGTCGATCACGGTGGCGGTCGAGGCGCGGAAGTTCAACGTCTACAGCCACGAGGAGAACGTGGTGACCACGACGCGGCTGGTCTTCGTTCGCATCGATGAGGACGGCAATTCGCTGCCCATTGCCCAGCATGTCAAGGACAAGCATCCCGACAAACTGGCTTGAGCCCTCAGGCTTGCTGGGCGTCCCAGTTGGCGCGCATCTCCATACACGCCTTGGACGTCCAAGTGTGCAAACGCTCGCGCAATTCGACCATGTCGTCGCCGTATTGCACCTCGCCGAACCGCAGGGCCACATCCACGTAGCGCCTGCGGAAGACCCGGAGCGCATGGGGCACGAAGAGGTCGTTGCCTTCCCACGCCACTTCGGGATTGCGGTATTCCATGGCGATCGGGCAGATGGGGAATCCGCCCTCGGCGCACATCTTGAACATGCCCATTTTGTAGTCGAGCAGGTCCGGCCCGCGGTGGGTGGTGCCCTCCGGGAAAATGATGACGCTCAGCGCGTCTTCGATGCGCTTCTTGACTTCGACGCGAGTGGCCTTGCGGCTTTCCTGACTCGAGCGGTCGACCCAAATGGTCCGCACCGCATTGCCGCCCCATCCGATGATGGGCCAGCGCTTGACCTCGGCCTTGGCCACGAAGACGAGTGGATGGGGGGACGGCACCATCACCGCATCGATGTAGCTGCGGTGGTTGGCGACGAGGATGCAGGCATGGTCCGGCAATTCGCCCTCCACCGTCACCCGGATGCCCGACGCGCGGTGCACGTTGCGGCAAAACCACGTGTAGGGCTTGTACAACCGCCGGTGGTCCGCGCCGGTGAGCTTTCTTGCGAGTGCACTGGCCGTGGCCGTCAGGGCGATGCCGATGAAGGCGAAAAAGCGCCGCAGGCTCCGGCCGTTGCGCGCGAGCCAATTCCCATCGTCAAAGGGCTCGGGCAGCTCGGTCAGAAAGTCGAAGGATCGATGGGCCATGCGAACAAGGGCGAATCGCGAATGTATTCCAACCATGACGGACACCACCTCCATTGAACGGGCCGGAGCCTTCGAAGCCCTCGCCGATGCCCGACGCAGCGTGCGCCGATTCTCGGACGCACCCGTACCGGAGGACGTGATGCGCTCGGCCTTCCGGTCAGCTCATCTTGCTCCGAGTTCCAACAACCTGCAGCCCTGGGAGTTTCACTGGGTCCGCTCTGGTTCTCCAAAACGCGAAGCCGCTGTGACCGCCTGCCTCTCGCAGCCCGCCGCCGCCACCTCCGCCGAGCTGGTTTTTCTGATTGGCCGTCCCGACCTCCTGTCCGACCGCGCCGCCGCCATGGCCGACCACTTCGAGGCGGAGGGCAACGACGGCACCGCGAGCTATTACCGGGACCAGGTCGCCCACAACGTTTTGAACATGGCCCCCGAGGCCCGCAAGTCGTGGGTCGACAAGAGCGTGGCCCTGGCCGCCGCACAGTTCATGCTCGCCATCAAGGCGGCTGGCTTCGACAGCTGCCCCATGGAGGGCCTCGATCCCGACCAGGTCCGCGCCCTCTTTGGGCTCCCCGCGGACGCCACGGTCACCAC
>MDTG01119563.1_pt1 | contig 10617 bp, 8 predicted proteins | sample 811421 | NCBI WGS metagenome assembly MDTG01 (sample SAMN05326645, study PRJNA326480) | marine metagenome | isolation source: seawater | place: Pacific Ocean: South East | collected 2011
AATGAGTTCTATTGCATATACCTCCGGATTTTATTATGTTCCTAGGATTGATAAAGACATTGTTGAAAAATTCAAAGACAATCTAATTGTGTTAACTGGAAATCTTTATGGAGAGGTTCCTTCAAAAATTTTAAATTTAGGTGAGCGTCAAGCAGAAGAAGCTCTTTTATGGTGGAAAGACAAATTTAAAGATGATTTATATATAGAGTTAATGCGTCATAATCAAGATGATGAAAAGAGGGCGAATGAAGTATTAATATCATTGTCCAAAAAGCACAAAGTTTCACTAGTAGCAACTAATAATACTTTTTATACTAATCAAGAAGATGCAAATGCACATGATATTTTACTTTGTTTAAAAGAGGGAGAAAAACAATCTACCCCGATTGGAAAGGGAAGAGGTTATAGATATGGTCTTCCAAATCAGGAATATTATTTTAAATCTCAAGAACAAATGAAAGAGCTTTTTGATGATCTTCCTGATGCAATATTATCTTGCTCTAGTATTATTTCTAAAGTTTCATCTTTTGATTTATCAAACCAAGTTTTGCTTCCAAAATTTGAAATTCCAAACGAATTTAAGTTAGAGAATAAAAGCGATATTGATGGAGAAAATGCATATTTAAAATACCTCACTATTAAAGGTGCTGAAAAAAGATATCCAAAAATATCAAAAGAAATTTCAGATCGTCTAGATTTTGAATTGAAAGTTATTTCTAATACCGGTTATCCTGGATATTTTCTTATTGTCCAAGATTTTATCTCTGCAGCAAGAGAAATGGGAGTTTCAGTTGGGCCTGGAAGGGGATCAGCAGCTGGATCAGCTGTTGCATATTGTCTTGGAATTACAAATTTAGATCCAATTAAATATGATTTACTTTTTGAGAGATTTCTTAATCCAGATAGAGTAAGTCTTCCCGATATTGATATAGACTTTGATGATGAAGGAAGATCTAAGGTAATTGATTATGTGATAAAAAAATATGGTACCAATCAGGTTGCTCAAATAATAACCTATGGAAAAATGGCTGCAAAATCATCAATTAGAGATACTGCTAGAGTTTTAGATCTTCCTTTAAATGATGCAGATCGAATTTCAAAGTTAGTCCCCAATCTAAATTTAGATCAAATTATAGACGGATCCGATAATTACATAAAAGAACAAGTTCGTGGAGGAGATGAATTTGTAAAAGTTAAAGAATTACAAACCTTATATAAGAGAGATGATCTAGAAGGTAGAACATTGCAGCAAGCTAGAATTCTAGAAGGATCCCTAAGAAATACTGGAATTCATGCTTGTGGAGTTATTATAACTCCTGATGATATAACTGAGTTTGTGCCTATAGCAACAGCAAAAGATTCTAATCTTGTCGTTACTCAATTTGATAACTCAGTTGTTGAAGATGCTGGATTATTAAAAATGGATTTCCTTGGCTTAAAAACTTTAACACTAATAAAAGATACAGTTAAACTTGTTAAGTATAAGCATGATATTGAACTAAACCCTGATGAGTTTCCTTTGGATGATGAAAAAACATATTCTTTATTTCAGAGAGGTGACACTGTTGGTGTTTTTCAATATGAATCTGCTGGAATGAAAAAATATTTAAGGGATTTAAAGCCAACTGTTTTTGCTGATTTAATAGCAATGAATGCTTTATATAGACCAGGTCCTTTGGAATATATTCCGAGTTTTGTCTCTAGAAAAAATGGAACTGAAAAAATAAGTTATGACTTACCTGAAATGGCTGAATTTCTTGAAGAGACTTATGGTATTACCGTATATCAAGAGCAAGTAATGCAATTATCTCAAAAACTGGCTGGCTTCTCAAAAGGCGATGCAGATTTGTTAAGAAAAGCAATGGGGAAAAAAATTATATCACTTCTAGATAAGCTAAAGCCTAAATTTATTAAGGGAGGAATTGAAAGAAATCATCCTGAAGATGTTTTAGAAAAAATATGGAAAGATTGGGAGGCATTCGCTTCATATGCTTTTAATAAATCACATTCTACTTGTTATGCTTGGATTGGATTTCAAACAGCATATCTGAAAGCTCATTATCCAGCTGAGTATATGGCTGCAGTTTTATCAAATAATATGAATGACATTAAACAAGTTTCTTTTTTTATGGAAGAGTGTAAGCATATGGGATTAGAAGTTTTAGGGCCAGATATAAATGAATCTTACTATAAGTTTACCGTAAATGATAATCAAGCAATTCGTTTTGGAATGGGTGCTGTTAAGGGTGTTGGAAAAGGAGCAGTCGAAACTATAATTAAAAATCGTGAAAAAGGACAATACAAGTCTATTTTTGATTTAGCTAAAAGAATTGATTTACGTGCTGCAAATAAAAAAACATTTGAGAACTTGTTATTAGCAGGGGGATTTGATGGTTTTTCTCCACATAGAGCACAATACTTTAATCCTGATGGAGATGGAGTCATGTTTTTTGAAAAGGCCATTAGGTTTGGAGCAAAGTATCAGGAAAATTTAAATTCATTACAAATTAATTTATTTGGCCATGATGAAAGTTCATCATATGAGGAATTAAAAATACCTCAATGTGATGAATGGCAAAAATTAGATTTATTAAAAAAAGAGAAAGAAGTAGTTGGCATATATATATCAGCCCACCCGTTGGATGAACATATTAAAGCAATCAAGCTTTTTTCTTCAACTCCTCTAAGTGTTCTAGACAACATTGATTCATTAATAAATAAAGATTTATATTTCAGTGGGATTATTAATGATTTTGAAAAACTTATTTCTAAAAATGGAAATGGTTGGGGTAAATTTCTTTTGGAAGATTTTAATGATCAGTATGAGTTTAGAATTTTTGGTGAGGAATACCTTAAGTTTTCCCATTTTATTTCTGCCAATTCTATAGTTAGATTTAAAGTTTCAATAAGAGAGGGATGGAGAAATCGAGAAACAGGAAAACTAGGTCCTCCAAGAATCAAATTTTTACATTTTGAATTATTAGGAGACACGATCAAAAGTAATTCCAAAAAATTAATAATTAATTCAGATTTGGATTCTTTAACTGAAGAAAAAATAAATAAAATAAAGGTTATTCTAACAAAATATAAGGGAAATAAACCATTTGGCTTTGATATTTTTTATAAAGAAGATAAGATGAAAGTCAATCTTAACAGTCAAAAACAAAAAGTTGATGTTTGCAATGAGCTTCTGAATGAACTAGACTCGGTTCCAATTAAATATAGGATTAGATAATTTAATTTTAATAATATTACAAAAATATATTAACGCATTTCGTAATTATTTTAGCTAATTTTGAAAAAATTTAATTTGATATGGCATTAGAAATTACAGATTCAACTTTTGAAGAAATAGTATTAAAATCAGATAAGCCAGTAATGGTAGATTTCTGGGCAGAGTGGTGTGGACCATGTAGAATGGTTGGGCCAATTATTGATGAAATAAGTACAGAATATGAAGGTAAAGCTGTCGTGGGAAAATTAGATGTGGATTCTAACCAAGAATTTGCTGCTAAATATGGAGTAAGAAATATTCCAACTGTTTTGGTTTTCAAAAATGGTGAGTTAGTTGATAGACAAGTTGGAGTTGCGCCTAAAGCAAAATATGCTGAAGCATTAGATTCAGCTATTTGATTTTATTAATGGTAAGATTTGGGTAATTCAAAATCCAATGTATATTTGCAAACGCTAATCTAGGTCTGGTAGTTCAGCTGGTTAGAATACCTGCCTGTCACGCAGGGGGTCGCGGGTTCGAGTCCCGTCCAGACCGCTTAATACTTCGTAAACCCCTGCTTTTAGTAGGGGTTTGTTTTTTTAGTGTCCGTTATAGTGTCCGTTTAGCTAAAAGTTAGAGATCCATCATAACTTTAATTGGAGTATGACCGCCTAAAATAACACTACATCCAATAGAAGGTTAATGATTAACGATCTGTCATCATTGAAAACTTTGATCCATTCAATTCCCAACGTACAAAATTTGGACCAATTCTAGAATCTTCACAATACATATCTAGTTTTCCATTGTTATCATAATCACCAATTTGTAAGAACATGAAATTAGCATTTTCACATCCAAGAGCTACTCCACTTAATTTATGCATAAAGGTCTAAGTTTTTACCACTAATTATTAGATTTTTTGGTATTTCTTCTGATTTTATTTTAATTCCTCCTTTTAGAGAGGAATATAAAATTCCATTCAGAATTATCATTCCTGCATGAATTTCTTCTGGACTTATTGGAAGGTTTTCTATATTGTTCACAGAATTAATTAATTCTTCAAATGCATTTTCAGTTGAGCTTTTAAGAATATTAATATTTATAATTTCGGAATCTTTTATGTAATAACCAGTTTTATCAAATTCCATTATTTCTAAAGATTTTCCATCAGAATAGATAGTAATTATTCCTTTTGAGCAAGACAATCTTGTGCTTGTTCCGTTAGTTTGGGTGATTATTCCTTTTATATTATTATTAAATTCAATAAATGCATTATTAACCAATGGATCATTATCAATAAAATTATCATCATCTAATTCATAATTATTTATAAAAGAACAATTCCCTTGAATGTATTTAATTTCTATAGAGTCAGAAAAATAAAGCATTAGGTCAACAGAATGCGGATGACTCCAATATAAATTTGAGTGACCATGCTCAATAGTAATTTGCTGGAGCTCTCCTATTAATCCAGATTGAATAATTTTTTTAGCTTTTCTATAAGTTTGATGATACCTTCTATTTACTCCATAGCCTAAAATTACATTATTTTTTTTTGCAATTTTTATAATTTCAGCAGATTGATGAATACTATTTGATATGGGTTTTTCGAAGTATATAATCTTCACACCATGCTCACAAGCATATTTTATTATTTCATATCTTATTTTGGTTCTGGTTGCTATTGTTAAAAAGTAGGGAGAGATATCATCAATTAATTTTCTATAATCTTCATACGTATTTTTAATTTTATACAATTTTGAAATATATTTTAACCTTGCAAAATCAGTATCACAAATTGCTTTTAGTTCTAATTTTGAATTTGAAATTACAGACTCTAAATGAGAAATAGGCAACCATCCTTTGGGGATCTTACCCTTAAGCCTAGTTGATGGTTCAGCTCCCATTTTACCAAGTCCTATTACAGCTGCTTTTAATTTTTCCATTTTAAAAGAGTTGAAAGCAAATAATTATTTTTGGCAATGTATTTTTGATATTGACTGCTTAATTCTTGGTATTCAATTTCTTCGGAAATTATTTTTTTTGTCGAAATTTTATTTTCTCTGATCAAGTTAAAAATATATTCCATATTTCTTTTCAAATTAAATCTTTCTTCAATCGGATCAACATTTTTTTCATTAAGATAACTTAAGGCTTTAATTGTTAAACTTTTTGTGTACAAATATTTTGCCTCTAATGGGTTAAAATTAGGAAATGATTCTCCTCTTCCGGGAAATCCTATATTTACAATTGTTCCACCTTTATTAATTAGTTTTAAAACTAAATTCCAATCATACCAAGAATTTGATGTATTAATTAAAATATCTGGTCCAATTGAATTTGATTTGTCATAGATACTTTTTATGGAATTATTTTCCTTTTTATATACTGAAACCCCTATACTTTCAAGGTTTTCTATAGCTTGTTCTTGATTGGATAGTACAAATGTTTTACAGCCTGAAATCTCACTCATTATGGCAGAGGTAAAACCTAAAACTCCTGCACCTAAAATCGCAACATTATGACCCTGAAAAGCTTTAGCTGTTATTAATGCATGATAACCTAAATGAAATAAATATGCAGGAGTATATTTTTTATAATCTTTATCAGTAATTTTTATATAAAATAAATTTATATTTTGAATAAAGTGACTTCTGTGGGATTGAAAAGTTAATACAATATCACCCTCGATTAAGTCTTTAACATTACTTCCTTTTTTTAAGACTCTTGCTACATTACAATACCCTAGGAGTCTTGGATATATTTTTCCAGCTCTCAAAGGTTCTTTCCCTATATATGCAGCTGTCTCTGTTCCTGGAGAGATAGCACTATAAATAGTTTCGCATAAAATTTCATTGTCTCCTAATAATTTTAGATCTATTAAATCATCCTGAATTACAAGACTTTCGCGTTTTAACAATCGAAATACTTTACTTTTTATAATGCTCATATGTTTAATCAAAATATTAAAAGGAGAGTATAGAAGAATTATTAATAGTTTTACAAATTAAGAATAAATAAATTTCTCACAAACTTAAATTAAAGTTTAATGTAAATTTCTCTTTTAAATAAATATGCAGTTGGAACCCATATTATGAATACGTAAATAATAGCAAATAATAATGATAAGAACTTAAAAGGTAAACCTATTTGAGAAAAAACATCCATAAATAATTGATTTAAGCCTGTTCCCCAGTCAAACAAAGTTTTTTGAAAAATGATTATTTTACTGTCATAAAAAAGAAATGTTAACATACCTGCCATCACGTAACTAAAAATTGAATTTACACCAAAGGACTGAGCAAATTTAAACTTTTCTCCAAGATTTAAATAGTCACATATGTAAATACAAAAACAAAGAGACAAAGAAGAAATTCCACCAACTAATAATGTGAAAGAAGTACTCCATAAATTTTTATTTAATGGAAAAATATACTGAGTTATATCCCCTAAAAAAAGTAATATAAATCCAAATAATGATAAATTTAACATTTTCTTTACGAGATCATTTTTACTAGTAATGATGTAACCCCCAATTAAGCCCAAAACTCCTGTTCCTATCGATGGAAGAGTACTCAGAATTCCCTCAGGGTCCCATGTTTTTTGCCACATCATACCTGGTAATAGAATACTATCTATATAATGTGCCCAATTTTTTTCGGGGATAGATAAATCTGGAAAACCAATATCAGGGATTGGAATGAAACACATTAAAATTGTATAAAAAATTAGAATTTGAGATAATAAAATAATTTGAGACCTTAAGTTTAGGTAAAGAAATATTATTGCAGTGAATAAATAAACGAATGAGATTCTTTGTAAAACTCCAACCCACCTTATATTTTCAAAGTCAAAATTTGGCCAAAGCCAAAGAAAAAGGCCTACTAGATAAATTTTTAGTGATCGCCAGATAATTTTTTTTAGAAGTATAGTTTTTGATATGTTTTGGCTCTTTTTATTTGATAATGACAAAACTATTGACACCCCGACAATAAATAAAAAAGTTGGAAAAATATAATCAGTTGGTGTAATTCCATTCCATTCAGCATGAAGGAGTGGAGCATAAACATGTGACCATGAACCAGGATCATTAACAATTATCATAAATATAATTGTTAATCCTCGTAAAATATCTACTGAGAGGAGTCTGTTAGTTTTCATATTTTATCATCATACTTTTTATTGAATAAAAACAAATTAAATTAAAAAAAATACATTAATCCAAAAGTGGTGCTTTTTTTATAAAAAACTATTAAATGATTTGAATAAAATAATAATCTATCCTAGATTTATAAAAACTTATAAATACAATGAAAACTTTTAATTCTTTAGTCTATCTTATTTTGATTTCTTTAATTTTAACTTCCTGTCAACAGGAGAAAAAAATAAATATTTCCCTAGAAAAATTAGATGGATCTCCCAAATATTCTAATGCTGTTTTAGAATTGGAGAAAACAAAACTTAATGAGCAGAGTGATGACAATGAAGTTGAATTCTCATTTTCAGTTAAAAACTATCAACTAGGGGCTCAGACTGACAGTCCTAATTCAAAACAACTCGCAAATTCTGCGAAAGGTCAGCATATTCATTTTATATTAAATAATGAGCCATATTCAGCACATTATGATTCTGATTTTATTAAGAAAATTCCTTCTGGAGTAAATTATTTAGTTGCATTTTTAAGCCGATCATATCATGAATCAGTAAAAAATAAAAATTCTGTGGTTTTTCATAAACTTGAAGTAGGTGATAATCCAATTGATAACATAGATTTAAACATGGATTCTCCTGTTCTAATTTATAGTCGACCTAAAGGAAATTATTCTAAAAAAGACAGCGACGATCTCTTACTAGATTTCTATTTGTTAAACACTTCATTATCAGAGGATGGCAATAAAGTTAGGGTAACAGTTAATGGTAAAGAGTTTATAATTAGTGAATGGGCGCCACATTTAATTAAAGGATTACCTATTGGAGAAGTAATTATTAAATTAGAATTACTTGATAATAAAGGAAACATAATTCCAGGTGCTTTTAATCAGGCCACTAGAAGTGTTATTTTTAATGAATAAAATGATTTTACAGAGTTTTTGATTTCTAGATTCCAATAACTAATATTATCATTATTTCATGCTTTTTTAAATTTCAATTAAAACAATAATTATGCAAAAGATTTTAATTTTCTTATTTACGATTAATCAACTATTTGTCTTTGCATCAGAAATTGACACTTTAAAAGTTTACAGTGATTCAATGAATAAGTCAATATCTAATATTATTATTTTGCCTAATAGCTATTCTTCTAATAATGACCCATTACCAGTAGTATATCTGCTACATGGTTTTTCTGATGATTATAAAACCTGGATTAATAATGCACCACAAATAAAAGATTATGTAGACAAGCATAATGTAATAATTGTATGTCCAGATGGCAATTATTCAAGCTGGTATTTCGATAGTCCCATAGATAAAAGTTTAAAATATGAAACATATATTTCAAAAGAACTGGTTAAATCGGTTGATTTAAATTATAATACTCTTAAAAATAGACAGGGTAGAGCAATAACAGGATTAAGTATGGGAGGTCATGGAGCTTTTTATTTGGCTTTTAAGCATCAAGATGTTTGGGGTGCCGCAGGAAGTATTAGCGGGGGTGTTGATATAGTTCCATTTTATAATGCTAGCGGGTCAACAAGATGGGATCTTCCTATAAGACTTGGAAAGTTTTCAAAATATCCGAACAACTGGATAAAGAATTCAGTAATCAATATGGTTCACTTATTAAAAAGTGATAGTTTAAGACTTACTTTTGATTGTGGAATAGATGATTTCTTTTATAATTCAAATATAAGACTTCATAAAATTTTAAAAGAAGAAAAAATACCCCATGATTTTACTGAAAGACCAGGAAGTCATAATTGGGAATATTTTTCAAACTCGATCGAATATCATATTATATATTTTAAAAATTTTTTTAATGAAATTGAATAAAATAAATTTTAAAATGAAAATTGTAATTAAATTAACAATATCAATAGTTGTAATTATTTTTAATTTGTCTAAAATGAGTGGTCAAAATGACATGAATGATAAAATTCAAATAATAGTAAATAAGGCTGTAAGTCAAATTGATTGGGCTGGTATTTTGAAATATCAAGATCAAAATAAAGATTTGATTCTTAAAGATTCAATTTCACCAAATATTGTTTTTATGGGCGACTCAATTACTGAAGGTTGGTCAGAGTATTTTCCTGATTTTTTTTTAAGTAACAATTATCTTAATAGGGGTATCAGTGGCCAAACTACTAGTCAGATGTTATTAAGATTTCGTCAAGATGTTATTGATTTAAAACCTAAAGGCGTGGTTATTTTGGCAGGCATAAATGACATTGCAAAAAATACAAGATATTATGGCATAGAACTTATAGCTGAAAATATTTTTTCTATGGCAGAATTAGCAAAAGTAAATAATATAACACCTATTATTTGTTCTGTATTACCTGCTGATAAATTTACATGGAACCCTAAAGTTTATCCTGCGGAATTAGTAAAAAAACTTAATATTTTACTTGAATCCTATGCAAAAGAAAAAGGCATAAAGTTTCTAGATTATTATGCGTATATGAATAATAATAAAGGTGGAATGATAAATAATCTAACTAACGATGGAGTTCATGTAACTCCTGAAGGTTATGAAATAATGATTAAACTTGTAAAGCAAGCTATAAATGATCTAAAATTTAAGATTTAAGAAATCACTTAATACTATTTTTAATTTTCAGATATAACTACTCTATCATTTAATAAATCCATAGTTGCCTCAATATTTTTCTTATGTATCTGAACTACTTTATTAATCTCTAAAAATATTTAATGTGATTTATTTATTCTAAAATTAAGTTTTTGATATTTGAAAAATTTTTACCTCTAATCCTCACAAAACTTGAGATCATTTCTTTTAATTTTTTAGGATTAGTTTTTGATAGATCTTGTTTTTGAGAAGGGTCATTTTTAAGATTATATAATTTAAATTCTTTTGAGTTTCCTAATTCTATATTAACATTCTTGGCAATTTCTTTTCCGTTATATGGAGGAATCATTACCCAGGGGCCATTTCTGTAGGCAGTTCTTGTAGATGCTTCCAATATAAGTTCATCTCTCCCTTTTCCAGAATTTTCTATTATTAAATTTGATAAATCAATTCCATCATTTGACTTATAGCTGCTACCGATTATTGAAGAAATAGAATTTAGAAGATCAACTTGTGAGATTATTTCCTCAGAAACAGTTGGTTTTATCTTTCCTTTCCAATAAGCTATAAAAGGGACTCTTGTTCCAGCTTCATATAGACTGTATTTACCTCCTCTTAAATTTCCAGCTGGTGTATGGTCTCCTAA
>MDTG01122294.1_pt1 | contig 10617 bp, 12 predicted proteins | sample 811421 | NCBI WGS metagenome assembly MDTG01 (sample SAMN05326645, study PRJNA326480) | marine metagenome | isolation source: seawater | place: Pacific Ocean: South East | collected 2011
AAGTACCCATTTTTGCTTATAGGAACCCGCTTTACTTCCTCTACTGGATTATCTCTATTAGAGGGTTTTCAAAGAAAAAATAGATTTTATTTATCAATTTATTTACTAATAAGTCTTATAACAGGTTGTTTTACAATCACTGCAGTTAGTTATGTGACCGGATTACTCTTAACAAATATATCAGTATTTTCAGACTATCCTGTAATTAATTTATCAATCTTTATATTAATTTGCTGTAGTCTTATTTTATTAATTGGTCAATATAAAATATTGGATAAGGTCTCAAAATTTCTAGTTTTAATTTTAACTTTATTCACACTATTTGCTGTAGTATCATTATTATTTAATGGAACAATTAGTACGATAGATAGTACTTGGTTTTTTCCTGAAATAAGTCCATATAAATCATCTAATCTATCTTTTTTAATTCCTTTAATGGGATGGATGCCTGGACCAATTGAGCTTTGTGTATGGCCATCTCTTTGGATGTTTTCCAGATCAAAAGAAACTAAATATAAACCTTCTTTAAAAGAAGCTGTATTTGATTTCAATTTTGGCTATTTGATAACAGTAATTACTGCAATATTTTTTGTTTTACTTGGAGCATTTACGATGTATGGGAATGGAGAAGAAATGCTATCTGGTAGCGGAGTTTCTTTTGCTCAAAATCTTATCAAACTTTATACGAATGCTATTGGCCCTTGGGCTAAGTGGATAATTGTACCTGCTGCCTTTGCCGCAATGTTTAGTACAACTTTAACATGTTTAGATGCCTATCCAAGAGGAGTTTCAGCTAGCCAAGGTTTAATTACTAGAAAAGATTTTGGGCGATTGGAGTCATTTAATGAAAGAAAAAGACTCAATTTATGGATAGTTTTTCATGTAATTACTTCCATATTCTTATTATTAATTGTTCGGACAGGTGAAATAGGTGTTAAAGATTTTGTATTTGCTGCGATGACAGGTAGTTTTTTGACTGCTCCCATATTTGCGTGGATGGCGTTTGATACTTTCAATTCATATTTAGTACCAGAAAATAAAAGATTTGGAAAATTTATGAAAAATTTATGCTGGATGGGCTTGATTTTCTTAGGCGGTTTTAGTTTCTTATTTATTCTAAATTCGTTTTTCGGATATGGAGTTCAATAATTTATTTTTCAAATTGGTTTGAAAAATATGCAAATCATCTAAAAAAAGTCTTTATTATTAGATTATTTATTCTTGTTTACATTCTCCATAATTCCAAAGCAATTCCCAAGGGTTGTGAGAGTGGTTTTCGTGATCAAGCAATTATTAAAGTTAATAGCGTAATAAGAAAAGCAAAGGCAACGTTTTCTCAACAAGCTCAATAATCAATACCTTGACAAAAAGCGCTTCACAATTTGTTGTAATATTTGTTATAATTGTTAATATTACTCAAGTAAAAATGACTCCAGAAACAGAAAGGTTCAATGGTTGGGCTGCCATGATTGGTTTTGCTGCCCTTCTAGGTGCATACATAACTACTGGTCAAATCATTCCAGGTATCTACTAATGTCTTATCTAAGTTATTTCCTGAGAGGCGATCTTGATGAGCTTCTCGATGAGGATGTTTTCTTCAACTATTTAGATTACTCACCATTATATGAAGATACAGATTGGTCTTAAACTCCCTTGAGATATCACTTATCAATTCTTTTAAATTTAAATACTTGATTTTCATTGTAAATGTCTTTTCATATACTTAAAGAGTGAGTTCCTAAATGGATTTAGCTAAAATTAATCCTTCTGGATGGTTAATAAGTCCCTGTGGTGAAAAAATGATTCTTTTTTTGAAAGACCCAATGTCCATCAAAACAGATTTAAAATTTTATATTGATATATGGTCTTCAATGAATGGTGAAAGAAATAAGTTTAAAAGTAGAAGGATTTATACTTCTGATGATGCTATTAAATATTGGAATCATTTGATAGGTGAAGGTTGGAATAAAATTAAAATTTCTAATAATTTTGCTGCTTAATAAAAATTTAAATTATTTATTAGGTCAAACATTTTCTGATATAACTTTTAAAAATACTTTTGCTATTAAATTTATAATTTCACTATTGAAATGAAGAGGTAGTCTCAAATCAAATACTTCAGATAAATATTTATCTGTATTTTGCAATTCAATAGGTATATTTTTCAGGAATTTCCAATTTCTATACAATCTTGCATTACTATTATTTTCACCTCCAAAATAGCTTATAGGAATTCCTGCATTGATTAATTCATCTTTTAACTTTTCCCTAGATTGTTCATCAATTTTTATTCTCATTTGAGCTGAATCTCTCACTGGTCTTATAAGATCATTTATTATTGGGAATTTAATTTCAGGGAAATCATTTAAATGATTTTTTAAATCCTCGTAATTTTTATTGGCTTTTTGAATTGTATTTTCAATATTATTTATTTGTGGTATGGCAATTGCTGCTGTAATGTTATTCATTCTTACATTGAAAACAGGCAGTTGATTTTTATATTTTTCGGCTGTTTTTATATCTTCCTTAGAATGCAACTTGTAATTATTTTCATAAGATCCAGACATAAATACTGATTTCCAAAATAAATGTGAATTATTAGTAACTAATACTCCTCCTTCGCCAGAATTAATTATTTTATATGACTGAAATGAATATATACCTGCAATGCCAAATGTTCCAGCATGTTTTCCATTCCATTTAACTCCTAGAGCATGAGCAGCATCTTCGATTAAAATTATTGAATACTTTTTACAAATATCTACGACTTTATCCATATCACACAAATGTCCTCGCATATGAGACAAAAGTAAGAATTTTGCACCAGATTTTGATATTTTTAAAACAAGATCATCCAAGTCAATTACATAATTTTCTGTAATATCTACGAGAACAGGTTCAGCATTACATTGCATTACAGCACTTGGTACAGCTGTAAATGTAAATGAAGGTATTAGTACTTTTGAATTTTGACCTACCCCTACTGCTTTTAAAGCAAGAAAAATTGCATTAGTTGCAGAAGAAACCCCTAGAGAAAAATCACTTTTAACATAATTACAAATAGCTTTTTCAAGTTTATTTACGTAGCTTTCTGAATGTTTGAATTGATATCTAAAAAGCTTTTTGGTATTAATAGCCTCTTTTACAAGAGTGTTGACTGAATTTAAATCCAGCTCAGCTTCCCACGAAATTTCTTCTATTTTCATTAAAAGGTTTTTTTTCTTTAAGTTTATTACCTTGGCATGTATTCAAGAGATAATTTTTGAATAAATTCAAAAATTTTGTTTATTTTTTTTTCTTGAGTTCTCTATTTGCCATCAAGAGGGAAGTCGTTGTCTTTTTCAAAATTATTGAGTTTTAGGAATTTAATAAATTAAGGGTTATGAAAAATATTGATTAATAAGGGGAGTTGTCAATATGATAAAAAATTGATTAAACCTTACTTCTAATGAAGCGTTCTATTTTCTTTTCACTTTTTATTATTTCTCTGTTTACTGCGTGTTCCTCAAAAAATGAGAATATTAAAAAATCAGATCCCGTCGAAAACAAGTTAAATATCGAAATTCCTCAGAATTTAATTAATGATATAAAGTCTGAAAAGAATAATGTTGATAAATCAATAAATAAAATAAAAAGCTCTGTACTTGATGCAGTGGATGAATGTATAGATCAAAATGAAAAAAATGGCTTGTCTAAATATGACTGTGCAAATCTATTAAAGCCTTAAAATATAATAATTAATTATATTATTTAAATCATAATTACTAATTTATCTTAAATTTATAAATATGATTGAGGAACTAAAGCTTTTGGGTTGGAGTGAGGAAGGGGCTAGAGCTTATTATGAAAGAATACAAAGAAATTTTAATTTTAATCAATTTTTATATAGTCATAAAACTCAAATTTTGATTGCCTTAGCAATAATATTTATTTTAATTGCCTTAAAGGTAATGTTTAAATATTTTTATCTGAAAAAGAAAGATACGATTATTGATGATAAATATAAATGTATAAATGAATCAGAAATTGATATCAATGAAAAGGAGAATAAAACAAGAAATAAATTTAAAGATTATGAAAAATTCTATTTTTCTACTTTCAATTTACTAACAAAAGATATCCAAGAAATTACCAATTGGGTGATAATATACTCGTTATTTTTAGCACAGTTATCGATAGAAAGTATTGTAGTTGTTATTGTTAATCTGAAGAATAGTATACTTGATTCGTGAAATTAACTTAAATAATGCTGGTTAAACCATACCCACAGTATGAAAGAGTCCGAAAGAGTAGCCTCCTATAAGAAGCCATCCAAGAACTGCAGATATGATAGTTGAGCGCCTGTTGTGACGTCTTATTGCGCTCTCAATCATTTCGTTAACTGTATCTTTGTCGATTAAGATCGACTTCTTGGGTGTTGTGGAAGTCAATGGTTTGTAACTAATTGTTGTAATTATAGCGATTCGCTCCTCCTAGCGTGGTGTAAAATTACCTAATTTTTTTATTTTTGATCAGATAAGAAAGTTTTACTAGGATGAAAAAGCAGTTTAAAAAAAATCTTATAGACAATTACAGGCATTTTTTAAACAACCTCAAGGAAGTTAGCTTTCAGGAAATTCTCAAGGCTAATAATTTATCAAACGCGAATATTGGGATGATTTCCACTAAAGATTTTCTTTCAAGGAAAATACTACCTAATACAAGATTAATTATCGAACCTAATATAATTGGAACAAAAATATTCTTAGATTATACAAACGGTTCTTTGAATAAAATTTTCAAAAGGATGATAGAAATAGATTTAAGCTTTTTTAAGAATAAATGCAATCTACCAATTAAATTACCAATTAATATAAATTTATCTGTGGTTGGAATTTTATATAAAAATAAACTTCCAAGTATAGACTTTATTCAAGAAAAAGACATTCCAAAACCTTCTTACTCTTTTTGTGCTTTTCATATTTTTAATACAAAATTAAATCATTTTTCATCATTACGATCATTAAAGAGCCTTGGATTTGAAGTCCCAGAGAGTTTTCATACCAAAAATAATGTTAACGAAGTTGATATTTATATTGAGCTTATTAATCAAAAAAAAATATTTATCCGATATCCAAACAGTGGAATTGTTTTAAAGATTAATTCGAGGAAATTTCAAAGCCAGATTTCAAAAAATTCTATGAATATTAATCATTGGACTTTTAAAGTATTGATTTGAAATAATCTTATTATGTAATATGATTATTTTTATTAATTAAAAATAGAGATGAAAACTTTTTCTGAATCTGAGACTAAAAAAATTAGAGATGAAGCTTTAAATAAATATAATTATGAGAAAGAAAAGTTTGCTCTTCAACTAATGGCAATGAGTTTTTATAAAGTCAAATCAATTTTAAATAGTAATGGAATGAAAAAAGTTGATTTATTTGACTTGAATAGATCTAATAATAAAAAAAAGGATCAGAATTATAATTTACGGATATGGAAGTTGATCGATGATGTATGGCATTCTGCTTTAGGAAAATTAATTATTGGAATAGCTGAGATATATGATCTAGATTTAGATAAAGATATTGATACTAACTCTTTATAAATTTATGCTCGCAAGATACTTAAAAATTTTTTATAATATTTATACATTTAAATTTAGATAATGTTAAATTCTATAAATAGAAATTTATATATACATATAGGTAGTTACTGCAGAACAGATTCTGAAAAGATAACTTATTTTAACAAATATAAAGATGTTTTCTTTTATCAAAATTCTAAAGAAATTGATGATTTATTTCATATTTATGCAAATATGAAAAGATTAAGTGAGTCAGAGATGCTTGATTTAATTAGTACAGAGTGGTTAAATATGCCAGATGTTTTTAAAATTTTTGCGTTTGATTATTGTATAAGAGATGCTAATTATTCTTTTCAATGATAATTGAAGTTTAATTAAATAATTATGATTAACGTTTAATATTTCAGAATAATTCTATCTAGAAATATAACTGCCTTATTCAAATCACATTTAAAGTTTTTATTTACTATAATAATTGAATAATAAATTTTCTTAACATTCTTTTACTAATTCCTGATTCTTTTTTTCAATGATGACTTACAATAATAAGAATCTGAAATTGAATAAAATTTGTCCAGTTTGTAATTTACCATTTGATTGGAGAAAGAAGTGGAAGAATTGTTGGGAAGATGTGAAATATTGTTCTAGAAGATGTAGAAACAGGAGATAAAAATGAGCTCTTTAAATTTAATTTTCCCAACACAACTTTATAAGAATTACATTGCGAAACAATCAGTAAACTTTGTTTTAATAGAAGATAGTCTTATTTTTGGATGCGATCCTGAATGGCCTTTAAAAATTCATAAAAAGAAAATAACGTTACATTTGGCATCTATGAATGCATATAAAGAATATTTGATTCAAAAAGGTTTTAATGTATTATATTTAAAGCATGAGAGACATAAAAAGACAGAGCATTATCTATCCTATTTGTATAAATTAGGATACAAAGAATTTATATTATATGATCCAAATGATAATGTTTTACTTAAAAGAATTAGAACCTTTTGTTCAACTTTTAATATTAACCTTATTATTTTAGATAATCCATCTATTCTTACCAGTAAGGAACTTATTGATCAATATTCATCTACTGAAAAAAAGCCTTTCATGAAAAACTTCTATAAAAAGCAGAGGGTTCATTTGAATATTTTAATTGATAATAAAAATAAACCAATTGGTGATAAGTGGAGTTTTGATTTAGAAAATAGAAAGAAGTTACCAAAGAGTATTGACTTACCTACTATTACAAAGTTAGTTCATAATAAGCATTTAATAAAAGCTATAAATCATGTTAATGATAATTATAATGATTATTATGGTGAAAATAATGATTTCAATCTACCTACAACACATGCTGAAGCTGAAGATTGGCTAGATAAATTTATCGAAGAAAGATTATTTTCTTTTGGTGCGTATGAAGATGCCATACATAAAAAGAACAATACTTTATGGCATTCTTTATTATCTCCTTTATTAAATATTGGCTTACTTACACCTGACTTAATTATTAAAAGAGTTATTAATAATTATAAATTATATTCAATACCTTTAAATTCTCTCGAAGGTTTAATTCGTCAAATTATTGGATGGAGAGAATTTATGTCAATTATGTATAATGCACATGGTACAAAAATGAGGAATTCTAATTTTTGGAACTTTAATAATAAGAAGATTCCTATATCATTTTATAATGGCACCACAGGGATTGAACCACTTGATGATTCTATTAATAATGTATTAAGAACAGGATATTGTCATCATATAGAGAGGTTAATGATTATTGGTAATTTTATGCTTCTTTGTAGATTTCACCCTGATTCTGTTTATAAATGGTTTATGGAGTTATTTATTGACGCTTATGATTGGGTAATGGTCCCAAATGTTTATGGTATGAGTCAATTTTCTGATGGTGGTATCTTTACTACTAAGCCATATATTTCAGGTTCTAATTATATAAGAAAAATGTCAGACTACAAAGTAGGAGAGTGGTCAAAAAAATGGGATGGCTTATTTTGGCTCTTCATCAATGACTATAAAAGTTTCTTTGCTAAACAAAATAGATTATCTATATTAGTCAAAACTCTTGAGAAAATGAATGATACAAAGAGGCATAGCCATTTTCTCGAAGCCAATCAATTTTTATCTTCTTTTTAATAGTTTTAATCCTTTAACTTTTATATTTAATTTAAACTATTAAAACATACATTAATTTCAATATATTTAAAAATGTATTTTGAATTAAACTTATAATATAATAAATATATAAATTAATAAAAACTGCTTAGAAGTTACTTGTTTTTTATGGCTTTAACAGTTGGCGACAAAATACCTGAGTTCTCTTTGGTGGATCAATCAGGCACAACTAGAAGTTACAATCAAATTAAAGGTAAACCTCTTGTCTTATTTTTTTATCCGAAAAATGATACTCCTGGTTGCATTGCAGAAGCTTGTGGTTTTCGTGATAAATATGACTTATTTAAGATTTTTGGAGCCGAGGTTTGGGGCGTTAATAACGATGTAGCTGAAAATCATCAAAAATTTGCAGAAAAAAATAAATTACCTTTTCCTTTATTATGTGATTCGAGTAATGCACTTCGCCTTGCTTTTGGAGTGCCAAAGGTGTTAGGGCTTTTCGACGGAAGAGTTACTTATATAATTGATCCGAAAGGTATTGTAAGACATATCTTTAATGATTTGCTTAATGGTCCAGCTCATGTAACCGAGGCTCTTCAGATATTAGATGAGATAAAAATGGATAAATAGATACCAAGTTTATAAAAAGAAAAAAATATTTTTTTTTGATTAAATATATTAATAGTTTCAAATAAGGAAAGAACCAACGCTGTATCCCTTTGGCGTGGCTCTATTTGTTACCTATTTACGATATTGTTATCTGAGCTCATCTGTGGAGGTATTTATACTCATATACTTGGAGGAAATATAAATTCTTTCTAAATAATTTTCCAGTTCAAATTAAGACGCAAGGTTTCTGTACAATTTTTTAAATAATGCTTGTTGATCTTTGTGAACAACAATTGGTGAGGGATAACCATTCCTTTCTAGTGGAGATATTTCGCCGCTAATAAGATCATTTGTGCTTACTCGACGTAATTCTGGTATCCATCTTTTTATGTATTCTGCTTTTTTATCGAATTTTGCAGCTTGCGTATATGGATTAAAAATTCTTAGAGGTTTGGGATCCATTCCACTGCTCGCACTCCATTGCCATCCTCCATTGTTTGACGCTAAATCTCCGTCAACAAGTTTTTGCATGAAATACTTTTCACCTAGTCGCCAGTCGCAAATAAGATCTTTAACTAAGAAGGATGCGACTATCATGCGAGAACGATTGTGCATCCAACCAGATGTTGACAGTTGTCTCATTGCAGCATCTATTATTGGAACTCCTGTATTCCCCTCTCTCCAAGCTTCATACATTTTTTGATTATTACCCCAGGGAAACTTATTCCATTTTTCTCTAAAAGGCCCAATTGCAAGTTCGGGAAAAGAATATAGAGAGTGTTGGTAAAATTCTCTCCAAATTAATTCTTTTTGCCATGTTTGAACAGATTTAATTAATTCACTATTATTCTCAGCCAAGGCAAATTTAATAGAATTTATTGTAGAATTCCATACTGTTCTTGGACTAATTGTTCCAATTGATAAAGCTGCGCTTAGATATGAAGTTCCAATAAAACTAGGAATATCTCTGTTTTTATCATATTCGTAAATTGATTTAACATATTCATTTTTTCTGAATAAATGTTGATTTTTAAAATTATCAAAATCAACAAATTTAGTTAATTGATCTTTTGCATTCTTTTCACCAGGCTTGCAAGGACAAACCTCATAACCATTAAAATTTAGATTGATATTATTAATTAAATTAAGATCTTTATCCAAATTTATATTTGAAATAAAAAATGAATTTATTCTTCTATTTAAAATTAGATTTTCTTTAGATATGATTTTATCAATTGAATAATCATTATCCAAAACTTTATTCATCCAACTTCTGCTGAATGGAGTAAAAACTCTATAATTTTCATTTGTTTTGGTCTTTAAAGTCCCTGGCTCTATTACAAGCTGATCCCAATATTCATTGTAAGATATTTTTAATTTGTTTAAAGTATTTTTGATTATTGTTTCTGACTTTATATTCTCAGGTTCAATATCTTTATTCCAAGCTACATGGGAAACTTTTAAAGATAAGCATAGTTTTTTAATGTGATTTTGAAATTCACCATTAATAATAATTAATTCGCTACCAAGTTTTTTCCAATTCAACTTAAGCTCTTTTAAGCTTTCAATTATAAACCAAGCTTTTGGACAGTCTTCAAAAGACTTCAGGTAAATCTCATTTAAAAAGTAAACACCAATGACGTAATTAGATTTATTTAATGTTTTAATTAAACCAATATTATCCTCAATCCTTAAATCCTTTCTGTGCCAAAAAATTGTATTTTCACTATTCATTGCTTTAATCGCAATACAATAAATTTATTAAAAAATTATAGCTATTTTCAAGAGTTTTTGGTTTTAAACAAAATCCCTATTTTTTTTGAGGTCTTTATTGTATTATTTTTTTAATACAATAAATTTTGTACATCAAATTAATGATTTATTAAATAAAGTGCAAGAAAATCAAGAAAACAAATTTAAAGTTATCATAGATAAGTTTATGATAATAAACTTATTTATAATCTTTGCGTCCTTTTTACTATTTATAGTTGCCTTGATAGCTAATATGTACGGTGTTAAAAGTATATTTAATGTTTTTCAGAGATTGTGGTATCCATTTATAATTCCTTCATTAGGTACTTTCTTTACAGCTGTCATTATTGAGTCGATTTTTAATAAAATTAACAAAAAGTGATTTGCTTCTTAGTTAAGATTATTTTTTCTTTTTTAGTATGATTACAAAAGGTGTTTTTATGTTAAATAAACTTGAGAAATTTCCTAAAAACTATCAATGTTAATATTAGTTGAGAGAATAAACCTTGGTTGCTCCTGCCTCTAGAGATGAGGAATCAAGATTAAGA
>MDTG01185671.1_pt1 | contig 10617 bp, 11 predicted proteins | sample 811421 | NCBI WGS metagenome assembly MDTG01 (sample SAMN05326645, study PRJNA326480) | marine metagenome | isolation source: seawater | place: Pacific Ocean: South East | collected 2011
AAATCATTGGCTGAAATGTTAAAAGGTAAACAGGGTAGATTTAGACAAAATTTATTAGGTAAAAGAGTTGATTATTCGGGAAGGTCAGTTATCGTAGTGGGTCCAGATCTTAAGCTTCACGAATGTGGACTGCCAAAAAAAATGGCACTAGAATTATTTAAACCATTTTTATATGCAAGGTTGAATAAATTAGGTTTGGCATCAACAATAAAACAGGCAAAAAAACTTGTTGAAAAAGAAAGAAACGAAGTTTGGGATGCTTTGGAATTAATTGTTCGAGAACATCCGGTGATCTTAAATAGAGCGCCCACTTTGCATAGATTAGGTGTTCAAGCATTTGAGCCAAAATTAATTGAAGGTAACGCTATAGAGCTTCATCCATTAACATGTGCAGCATTTAATGCTGATTTTGATGGCGATCAAATGGCAGTGCATGTTCCATTGAGTTTAGAAGCACAATTAGAAGCAAGAGTATTGATGATGTCAACCAACAACATTTTAAGCCCATCAAACGGAAAGCCAATTATAGTTCCAAGTCAAGATATGATCCTAGGAATATATTATTTGTCCCAACCTTCACATCAATCAGATAAAGTTGATGGATATTTTATAAATACAGCAGAAATTGAGCATGCTTTAGAAATTGGAGAAATTAAAGTTCATTCAAGAATAGTTTCAAAATTTGAAACTGTGGATAAAGATGGAAATATAAAGTTTGAGAAACATATTAGTACTGTTGGACGTTTCCTTCTAGCTAGTTTGCTGCCAAAAGATATAAATAATAAATTTTCGTTAGTCGATAGGCTTTTACCAAAAAAAATTGTATCAGAAGTTATAGATCATGTGTTTAGATTTTCTGGACAAAAAAATACTGTTATTTTTTGCGATAAATTAAAAGATCTAGGTTTTAAACATGCTTTTAAAGCTGGAATTTCTTTTGGTAAAGATGATTTAGTTATACCAGAGAATAAGCAACAATTAATTGATGAAACAAAAAAATTAATTACAGATTATGAAAATCAATATTCTGAAGGTTTAATTACGAGAGGTGAAAAATATAATAAGGTTATTGATGCATGGTCGAAATGCACAGATAGAGTTGCATCAGAAATGATGAAAGGAATTTCTGCTACAGAAATTTCCGACGATGGTATAAAGATAAATTCCGTATTTATGATGGCTGACAGTGGTGCCAGAGGTTCTGCTGCACAAATGAAACAATTAGCTGGAATGAGGGGACTAATAGCAAAGCCTTCTGGTGAAATTATCGAATCTCCAATAACTTCAAATTTTAAAGAAGGTTTAACAGCATTAGAATATTTTAATTCAACTCACGGTGCGAGAAAAGGTTTGGCTGACACTGCTCTAAAAACTGCAAGTTCAGGTTATTTGACCAGAAGACTTTGTGATGTTGCGCAAGATTTAACTATAACCAAAGAAAAGTGTGAAAAACCAGGTTTTATTAGGTTATCTGAAGTTCTAGAAGGAGGTAATATAATGGTTAGTCTTTCTGAAAGATCTCTTGGAAGAGTTATAGCAAAAGATTTAAAAAATCCTCTTTCAGGAGAAATAATTATTAAAAAAGATGAAATGATTGATGAATCGGCATGCGAAAAAATAGATTCAGCTGGAGTAAAAACTTTAGATGTTTATTCAGTCATGACATGTAGTTCTAAAATTGGTGTATGTGCAACGTGTTATGGTAGAGATTTATCAAGAGGAAAATTAGTACATGTAGGTGAAGCTATAGGAATGATTTCAGCTCAATCGATTGGAGAACCAGGTACACAATTAACTATGAGAACCTTCCACGTAGGAGGAACAGCTTCGGTAAAACAAGAGTCACAAATAGTGTCTAGCTCAGGAGGTAGAATAAAAATAACAAATACAAATTTATTAGAAGATTCAAAAAAGAATCTTATTGTAATGGGCAGAAATACAGAATTATCAATTGAAGATGAAAACGAATTACAAGTAGCTTCATATAAAATTCCTTATGGTTCTAAATTGTTTTTTCAAAATGGTGATAAAATAAAAAAAGGAATTAAAATTTGTGAATGGGACCCTTATACAACGCCAGTAATTGCTGAAAAAGATGGTATAGCAAACTATGTAGATTTAATAGATGGAATTTCTTTAGCTGAAACTACTGATGATGCTACAGGAATTTCAACAAAAGCTGTAGTTGATTGGAAAACTCAGTCTAAAAATTCAGATTTAAAACCTAGAATAACTCTTAGAGACGAGAAAGGAAAAGTTATTAAGAAAGCCGATGATAATGAAGCAAGATATTATTTAGTCCCAGACTCAATTTTATCTGTTAAAGATGGGCAAAAAATATCAGCAGGAGATGTAATTGCTAGACTGCCTAAAGAAACGACAAAAACAAAAGATATTACGGGTGGATTACCTAGAGTTGCAGAACTATTTGAAGCAAGAAAAGCAAAAGATAGCGCAATTATTGCTGAGAACGACGGAAAAGTATTGTTTGGAAAAGAGGTAAGAGGCAAACAAAAAGTCACAATTCAATCTGAAAATGGAGAAACTTCAAATTATTTAATTCCAAAAGGAAAACATATAAACTTTAACGAAGGTGAAAAAATAAAAAAGGGTGAATACTTATTAGATGGCCAACCATTACCACACGATATTCTTAGAATATTAGGTATTGAAGAATTGACTGACTTTTTTGTTAATCAAGTTCAAGATGTATACAGATTACAAGGAGTCATAATTAATGACAAACACATAGAAGTAATTTTAAGACAAATGCTAAAAAAAATAGAAGTTAAAATATCCGGTGATAGCAATTTATTACCTGGTGAAATTATAGATAGATTAAAGTTTGAAGAAATTAATAATAAACTTGTTTCGGAAAATAAAAATATAGCAGTTGGAGAAAGAGTGTTAATGGGAATTACAAAGGCATCATTGCAAACGGAGTCATTCATATCTGCTGCATCTTTCCAGGAAACAACAAGAGTTCTTACTGATGCAGCAATAAAGGGCAAAACAGATAAATTGGTAGGATTAAAAGAAAATGTAATAGTTGGTAGATTAGTTCCGGCGGGAACAGGATCAATTAAAAATTTATGGAATAAAAAAGCCATTGAAGAGGATAAAAAGTTTTTATCTGACCAAGAAAAATTAGAATCATCAGAAGTCCAGATAAATCAATAAAAAAAACTGATATTTGAAAATCTTTTAAATTGACAATTGTAATTTCTATTGTAATTTGTCCGTGTTTTTGGTTGGAATGTAGTGATACTGTCACTAAACGCTGCCACGAATAACCTGTCAGTTATTTCATCAAAAATTAAAATAAAAAATTTATGCCAACAATTAACCAGTTAATAAGAAAAAGTAGAACAAAACCTTTAGCTAGAAATAAAGTTCCTGCACTTCAAAAACAACCACTTAAAAGAGGTGTTTGTGTAAAGGTTTATACTACAACTCCAAAAAAACCTAATTCTGCATTAAGAAAAGTTGCACGGGTTAGATTGTCAAACGGTTTTGAAGTAACAGCGTATATTCCTGGTGAAGGGCATAATTTACAAGAACATTCAGTTGTTTTAATTAGAGGCGGAAGGGTAAAAGATTTACCTGGAGTAAGATATCATATTCTTAGAGGAAACTTGGATACCCAGGGCGTTGCCAATAGAAAGCAAAGAAGATCTCTTTACGGGACAAAAAAAGGTAAATAAAAAATGTCTAGAAAGAGAAGAGCACCAAAAAAAATTCCTGTTTTTGATCCCAAATATAAATCTGTGATTATACCAAAATTAATAAATTCAATTATGTATGATGGTAAAAAAATTACTGCAGAAAAAATTGTTTATGATGCAATTGAAAAAATTAAAACTAAATCTAAAGATGAACCTATAACAGTATTTAATGATGCCATTAACAATGTAAGGCCAACTGTCGAGGTTAGATCAAGAAGAGTTGGAGGCGCAACTTATCAAGTTCCTGTTGAAGTTAAAGCAAAAAGATCCCAAGCATTAGCTTTAAGATGGATAATTGATGCATCAAGAAAAAGAAAAGATAAAAAAATGTCAGATAAACTTTTTAATGAAATTTATGACGCTTATCAAAATAAAGGATCTGCAATTAAAAAAAAAGAAGATACTCATAAAATGGCAGAGTCCAATAAAGCATTCGCACACTTTAGGTGGTAATCAAAAATGGCTAGAACTCATTCATTAGATAAATATCGTAACATTGGAATAATGGCTCACATAGATGCTGGCAAGACAACAACAACAGAAAGAATTTTATACTACACTGGTAAGAGCCATAAAATTGGAGAAGTTCATGATGGAGCAGCAACAATGGATTGGATGGAACAAGAGCAGGAAAGAGGTATTACAATAACTTCTGCTGCTACAACTTGTTTTTGGAGAGAACATAGAGTTAATATTATTGATACCCCGGGACACGTTGATTTTACAATAGAAGTAGAAAGATCTTTAAAAGTTTTAGATGGCGCAGTTGCTGTTTTTGATGGTGTCGCTGGTGTTGAGCCACAATCAGAAACTGTTTGGAGACAGGCAGATAAATATAAAGTTCCACGAATTTGTTTTGTTAATAAATTAGATAGAACTGGTGCAGATTTCTTTAGATGTGTGGAAATGATTAAAGAAAGACTTGGTGCTAAGCCCCTTGTTATGCAAGTGCCCATTGGAATTGAGTCTTCTCTTGAAGGAGTTGTTGATTTAGTCAAAATGAAAGCAATAGTTTGGAAAAATGAAGATTTAGGTGCTGCTTGGGAGGAAAAAGATATACCTACCGATTTAAAAGAAATTTGTGAAAAATATAGACAGGAATTAGTTGAAACTGCTGTAGAACAAGATGAAAAATTAATGGAATCTTACTTGAGTGGTGAAGAAATCAAACAAGTTGATTTAATTAAATGTGTAAGAAAAGGATGTATAAATTTTGAGTTTGTTCCTGTTTTAACTGGTTCAGCATTTAAAAATAAAGGAGTACAACCTTTATTGGATGCGGTAGTTGATTATTTGCCAAGCCCAGAAGATATTGGCTCAATTAAAGGGACAAAACAAGGTACAGATGAAGAAGTAGAAATGAAATTTGAAGACAGCGCTCCTTTTTCAGCTCTAGCTTTTAAGGTAGCCAATGATCCTTTTGTTGGAAGTTTAACGTTTATTAGAATTTATTCAGGAACTGTAAAATCTGGAACTGGTATTTATAATACTTCAAAAGACAAAGAGGAAAGAGTTGGAAGAATGTTGTTAATGCATGCAAATTCTAGGGAAGATATTAAAGAAGCAAACGCTGGAGACATTGTAGCTCTAGCTGGTTTAAAAAATACTATCACAGGCCATACTTTAGCAAACAAAGATAACCCAGTTTTGCTTGAACCAATGGAATTTCCTGACCCAGTTATAGAAATTGCCGTCGAACCAAAAACAAAAGCTGATCAAGAAAAAATGGGAGAAGCATTAGGAAGGCTTGCTAAAGAAGACCCTTCTTTTAGGGTCACATCTGATGAAGAGTCAGGTCAAACAATAATAAAAGGTATGGGTGAGTTACATTTAGATATTATCGTTGATAGAATGAAAAGGGAATTTAAAGTTGAAGCAAATGTAGGAGCGCCTCAAGTGGCTTATAGAGAAACAATTTTAAGTCCTGCCGAATTTGATTATACGCACAAAAAACAAAGTGGTGGTGCAGGACAATTTGCAAGAGTAAAATTGTCAGTTGAACCTTTAGAGCCTGGCAAAGGTAGAGAGATTGAAAGCAAAATTAAAGGTGGTGCTATACCAAAAGAATTTATACCAGGTGTTGAAAAAGGAGTTGAAACAATTGCCGATAGCGGAATACTCGCAGGTTTTCCTTTGATAGATTATAAAGTTACAATATTAGATGGACTGCACCATGATGTTGACTCAAGTGTATTAGCGTTTGAACTTGCATCAAGACAATGCTTCAAAGAGGCATGCAATAGAGGAACTTTAAAGTTACTCGAACCAATAATGAGAGTTGAAGTTGTAACACCCGAGGATTACATGGGTGATGTTATAGGAGACTTAAATAGTAGAAGAGGACAAATAAACACTCAAGAACAAAGAGGAAATGCAACTGTTATTACAGCAATGGTGCCACTAGCGAATATGTTTGGATATATTAACAGCTTAAGATCAATGTCACAAGGAAGGGCACAGTACTCAATGTTTTTTGATCATTATGATAAAGTTCCACAAAATGTTCAAGATGAAGTAATTAAAAAAACAGGTTAAAATGGAAAAACAAAATATTAGAATTAAACTTAGAGCATACGATAATAAAGTTCTCGATAAATCAACAGAAGAAATAGTTAATACCGTGAAAAGAACAGGAGCAAATATTAAAGGGCCAATACCTCTTCCAACAAAAATAGAAAAATATACAGTTTTAAGGTCTCCACATATAGATAAAAAAAGTAGAGAGCAATTTGAAACAAGAACTCACAAAAGATTAATTGATATTATAGAACCAACTCCAGCTACAGTTGAAGCTTTAATGAAGCTAGATTTGGCTTCAGGAGTTGACGTGGAGATTAAAATATAATGTCAGAAATAGCTTTAATAGGAAAAAAAATAGGTATGTCGAGGGAGTTTTTTAAAACTGGTCAATCAATTCCAGTTACAGTATTAAAAATGGAAACTGGACGCATAATTCAAATCATAGAAAAGGAAAAAAGAGGTTATCAAGCAATACAAGTTGGTTTTGGAAAAATTAAAAACTCAAAATTAACGAAATCAATGAAAGGTTTTTATGCAAAAAAAAATACTGAACCAAAAAAAATACTTAAAGAATTCAAAGTAAAAAGTATAGAAAACTACAAAGAGGGGAACGAACTTGGTTTAGAAATTTTCAAAGATGTAAAATTTGTAGATATAAAATCAAAAACTATAGGAAAAGGTTTTGCAGGAGCTATGAAAAGACATAATTTCAGTGGATTAAGAGCATCTCACGGTGTTTCGATCTCTCATAGAGCTCACGGATCAACAGGACAAAATCAAGATCCTGGAAAAGTTTTTAAAGGTAAAAAAATGGCAGGCCATATGGGTAATAAAATAAGAACTATTCAAAATATTGAAATTATAAAAACTGATTCAGATAATAATCTCATATATTTAAAAGGATCTATACCAGGATCAAAAAATGCTGAAGTGCTAATAAAAAAAGCAGTTAAAAATATTAGAAAATTAACAATAAATGAAAAGATAGCCATAGTAGAAAAACAAAAAAAAGTACCAGAAAAAAAAAAATAAATGAAAATAGATAAAATAAATATTGATGGAAACAAAGAATCTATAGAAGTTTTAGATAAAGTATTTGCTGCAAAAATTAATAAACAACTTGTAAGCAACGTTCTTTATAAAACAAACGCAAATTATAAAAAAAGAAAAGCTAAAACTAAACAACAAAACGAAATTAGAGGCTCAACATCAAAAATATATGCTCAAAAAGGAACTGGAAATGCTCGTCATGCTAGTAGAAAAGCTCCTATATTCGTAGGAGGAGGTGTAGCTCATGGACCAAAGGGTGAGCTAAGTTACAAAAAAAGAAAACTAAATAAAAATGAAAAAAAACTCAGCATAGCCTCAATGTTAACTGAAAAAAATAATGAAAGTAATCTTATAATTTTTGAAGACTTTATTAAAAAAATAATAAAAACAAAAGAATTGAATCAAATTTTAATTAAATTTGAAGCAAAAAATTCAATATTAATTATAGACAAGAAATCCATGGACAATATTTATATGTCAGCTAGAAATCTGCCAAATGTAAAAATTACAGACATAAATCATTTTAGCTCTTTTGATTTAGCTAAATATAAGAAAGTAATTTTTACAGAAAGTTCTGTGAAAGAGCTAGAAAAGAAATATTCAAAATGAATAAAATACACCTTTACGATAAAATTATATCACCAATTGTAACCGAAAAATCTACAAATTTGTCAGAGCAAAATAAAATTATTTTTAAAGTTCCAACAAAAGCTAATAAAAAAAACTTAAAAAAAAGTATAGAAAAAATTTTTAAAGTTGATGTAACAAAAGTTAACATAATTAACAAACAAAATAGAATCAAATTAACAAGAGGAAAAAAGGTAAAAGTTAAAGGTTATAAAAAAGCAATAATAACTTTAAAAAAAGGTCAAAGTATAGATCTAACAACAGGAATTTAAATAATGGCATTAAAAACATTTAAAGCATACACAAAATCTACAAGAGGAACAGTTCTCACAAGTAAGGAAGCCCTTTGGAAGGGTAAACCATATAAACCTCTAACTTCTGCAAACAATGCTTCTAAAGGTAGAAATAATTATGGTAGAATTACTTCACGAAATCACGGAGGTGGTCATAAACATAAATACAGACATATAGATTTTTATAGAAAAAATATTGATTCAACAGGAAGTGTTGAGAGAATCGAATATGATCCAAATAGGTCATGTCATATTATGCTTGTAAAGTTTGACGATGGTAAAACATTTTATTATTTAGCACCTCAAAACATTAAAGTGGGGGAAAAAATTCAAAATGGACCTAACTCTGAAATAAAAAATGGAAATTGTTTACCTTTACAAGATATTCCAGTTGGAGTTGATATTCATAATGTTGAATTAAATCCTGGAGGAGGTGGAAAAATTGCAAGATCAGCAGGAACTTCAGTTTCAATTTCTGGGATTGATGGAAATTATTCAATTATAAAAATGACATCAGGAGAAGTTAGAAAAATAGATTCAAGATCTTTGGCAACGATTGGAGTTTTATCTAATCCAGATCAGAAAAATATTAAAATTGGTAAAGCAGGAAGGTCAAGATGGTTAGGTAGAAGACCTCATACCAGAGGAGTAGTTAAAAATCCTGTAGATCACCCTCATGGTGGAGGTGAAGGAAAATCAGCAGGAGGTCGACATCCAGTATCACCAACTGGACAATCGGCAAAAGGGTTAAAAACAAGAGATAATAAGAGAACAGATAAATATATAATTAGAAGAAGAAAGAAGAAAAGAGCATAAAATATGTCTAGATCTATATGGAAAGGACCTTTTGTAGAAGAAAGTTTAATAAAAAAGGTAGAGAAAATTAAAAATGACCCAAATAAAAGACCAATAAAAACGTGGTCAAGAAAATCTACAATTATACCAGACTTTGTTGGTATAAGTTTTTTAATTTATAATGGGAAAAAGTTTATACCAATAACTGTTTCAGAAGATATGGTGGGACATAAATTTGGAGAATTTGCGCCAACAAGACAGTTTTTTGGACATACACCAGCAGATAAAAAAGCAAAAGTTGAAGAAACATCTAAAAAAAAGTAATAAAAAATGAATATTAAAAATAAATCAATAGACAATAAAGAAGTAAAATCAATAAATAAAAACGTGAGATCTAGCACAAAAAAACTTAAACCAATATTAAAATCTATAGTTGGAAAAAAAGTAGGCCATGCTATTAGAAATTTATCATTTTCTGATAAAAGAATTTCAAATGACGTCAAGAAAACAATTTCATCCGCAGTAGCCAATGCAGAAAATAATTATCAGTATGATATCGATAAATTAATAATTAAAGAAGCTTATTGTGGCAAACAAATTGTTATGAAAAGATTTAGAGCAAGAGCAAAAGGTAGGGCATCTGCAATTATTAAACCTTATTCTAATTTAACTATAATACTGACAGAGGAAATTAAACAAAAGGAAGCACATGGGTCAAAAAGTTAATCCAGTAGGTTTAAGATTAGGAATAAATAGAGGATGGGATTCCATATGGTATGCGAAAAAAAAAGATTTTGGTAATTATTTAATTGAAGATTATAAAATTAGAGAGTTTATAAAAAAAAATGTCATTAATTCTGGTGTTTCCAAAGTTATGATTGAGAGAACGAGTAAAAAATGCTTTGTAACAATTTATACCTCTAGGCCAGGCTTTGTTATTGGTAAAAAAGGAAGTGATATAGAAAAAATAAAAGGCAAAATTGCAAAACTAACTTCGAATGAAGTAGTTTTGAATATAAAAGAAGTAAAAAAACCAGAAACAAATAGTTATTTAGTTGCAGAAAATATTGCACAACAATTAGTAAAGAGAATTTCATATAGAAGAGCTATGAAAAGAGCAATGCAATCTGCTTTAAGACTTGGTGCAAAAGGAATTAAAGTTTCTATAAGTGGTAGGTTGGGAGGCAATGAAATAGCAAGAACTGAATGGTTGAGAGATGGAAGCATTCCTTCACATACTTTAAGAGCTGATATTGATTATGCAGAAGCTGAAGCTTTAACTACATATGGAATTATAGGTATAAAAGTATGGATTTATAAAGGTGAAATTTTTATAAGAGAATTTAGCCAAGAAAGGAATAAACAATAATTATGTTGCAGCCGACTAGAACAAAATTTAGAAAAGCTCATAAAGGAAGAATTCATGGTCATGCTTCTCGATGTAATAATATGAACTATGGATCTTTTGGTTTAAAAGCCATACAACCAGAAAGAATTATATCAAGACAAATAGAAGCTGCCAGAGTGGCATTAACTAGACATATGAAAAGACAAGGAAGAGTTTGGACAAGAATGTTTCCAAATATACCAGTTTCAAAAAAACCAAC
>MDTG01250885.1_pt1 | contig 10617 bp, 11 predicted proteins | sample 811421 | NCBI WGS metagenome assembly MDTG01 (sample SAMN05326645, study PRJNA326480) | marine metagenome | isolation source: seawater | place: Pacific Ocean: South East | collected 2011
CTTATGAAAAAGATACCTTTTTTGAGTATTTTCAAAATCATAATGACCATTCTGAACGATAGAAATTATAAAAAATATGCTATAAGAAATCCTAAAAATATAGATCAAATTAATGAAATAGACTCTTGGGCTAGAAACAAAACTATGGAAAAAATCTCGTTGTTATGAAAAAAATTTTTATTTTAGCATCCATTTTATTATTAAATTTTTCAATTTTAAAAGCTGAAATGATTAAAAAGATAATCATAAATGGAAATGAAAGAGTTTCGGATGAAACAATAAAAATTTATGGAGAAATCCAGACTAATCAAAAATTTAAAGAAAGTGATTTAAACTCAATTCTTAAAAATCTTTATGAAACGGAATTTTTTGAGGATGTAAAAGTTTCGTTTAATAATAATATTTTGACAATTAATCTGAAAGAATATCCAATAATTAATCAATTAATCATTATCGGTGAAAAAAGTAAAAAATATAAGGATCGAATAATTAAGGTTATTAATTCAAAAGAAAAAAGATCTTTAATAAAATCAAATTTAGCCAAAGATATTGATTTAATAAAATTTTTATATTCATCTCTGGGTTATAACTTTGTAAAGGTTGAGTCAAAACTAAGAAAAATTGATGAGAATAACTTTGACCTACTAATTGAAATTGAGCGGGGAGATCAAACAAAAATTTCTTCAATTTCCTTTATTGGAAATGATAGCGTTAGAAGTAGAAGATTGAGAGATGTAATTGCAAGTGAAGAAGACAAATTTTGGAAAGTTATTTCAAGAAATACAAACCTAAGTGAAAACCTTATTAAATTAGATTTAAGACTTCTTACAAATTATTATAAATCTTTGGGATTTTATGATGTTAAGGTCAATTCTAATTTAGCTCAAATTAATAAAACAGGTAGTGCCGAATTAATATATTCTATTGACGAAGGTAACAGATATACAATTAAAAAAATTTCTACAAATGTAGATAAAGTATTTAGCAAAGATATTTTTTTTCCGTTAAACAAAACGTTTAAAAAGCATGTTGGCGAATATTATTCACCATTTAAAATAAAAAAAATATTAGAAGAACTAGATGAAATTATTGATGATAACAATTTACAATTTGTTGAACACAATGTTCAGGAAGTCATTGAAGATAATTCAATTGTCATAGTATTTAACGTTTTTGAAGGTAAGAAAACTTTAGTTGAACGAATTAACGTTACAGGAAATATTATCACTAATGAAGATGTGATTAGAGGAGAATTAATTTTAGATGAGGGCGATCCTTTTACAAAATTAAATTTAGAAAAATCTATCGCAGAAATAAAAGCTAGAAACATTTTTAAAGATGTGAATTATGAAGTTAGAGATGGTAGTCAAAATAATTTAAAGATAATAGATATTTCAGTTGAAGAGAGACCAACAGGAGAAATAAGCGCTGGTGCAGGAGTTGGAACTAGCGGAGGAACTTTTGCTTTCACAGTCAAAGAAAATAATTGGATGGGAGAGGGTAATACAGTTGCATTCGATATTGAAATAGATGAAGAGTCTTTGACTGGTACATTACGATACGTGAATCCTAATTATGATTTTCTTGGTAATACACTTAATTATTCATTATCAAGTACTACCAATGATAAGCCAGAACAAGGTTACGAAAACTCTGTACTAACTGCTGGAATTGGAACTTCTTTTGAGCAGTACAGAGATATAATTGCGTCATTAGGATTATCAGCAAGTTACGATGATTTGAAGACAACAGACAATGCTTCAACTTCTTTAAAAAAACAAAGTGGTAATTTTAGTGAGATAGCAGGTAATTATGGTTTTACTTTCGATAAAAGAAATAGAGCATTTATGCCAACTAGTGGTTCAATAATTAGTTTTAATCAAACAATTCCATTTTATGCAGATAAATCTTTTATTGCTAATACTTTTTCTGCAAGTTCTTATAAATCTTTTAGTGAAGATTTTGTTGGTGCAGGTAAGTTTTACGTTTCAGCGATAAATGGTTTGGGTTCTGATAACGTGAGGTTAAGTAAAAGAAGAGGCTTATCAAGCAAAAGGTTAAGAGGTTTTGAAAAAAATAAAATTGGTCCTCGGGATGGAAATGATCATATCGGGGGAAATTATTCAGCTGCTCTAAATTTTGAGACTAATATGCCAAACTTATTACCAGAAAATAGTAATACTGATCTAAGTTTATTTTTAGATTTTGGAAATGTTTGGGGTGTAGATTATGACAGTAGCATTAATGAGAGCAACAAAATAAGATCATCCGCAGGTGTTGCAGTGAATTGGATGTCCCCAATTGGACCGTTAAATTTTGTAATATCACAAAACCTTTCTAAAGCGAACACAGACAAAACAGAAAGCTTCAGTTTTAATTTAGGAACTACATTCTAAAAATGTTTAAATCTAAAAAACTTATTGCAATTTTATTTATTTTTTTTATCCCTCAAAAAAATTTGGTTGCCGAAATACCTCATTGGTTAGATTTTAAGTATATTTTAAACGAAAGTGATGCAGGTAAGAAAGCACAGAAATTTTTAACAAATAAACTAGAAAAAGGAATTAAAAGTCTTAAAGATAAAGAAAAGAAATTACTTGAAGAAGAAAAAAAAATTATTCAACAAAAAAAAATAATATCTACTGAAGAATATAAAAAAAAAGTATCAAGTTTAAGAGAGAAGGTTTCATCATTACAAAAAGAGAGGAATTCTTTACTAGAGTCTGTAGCCAAGCAAAGATCTAAAGCAAGAGCTGAACTTTTAAAAAGTTTAAATCCTATAATCAAAGATTATATGAAAGAAAAAAAAATTAGAATGGTAGTAGATAGAAAAAGTCTTTTGATGGCAGATGAAAACTTAAATATTACAAAAGATATAATGTCTATTCTAAATAAGAACTTAAAGTCAATTAAACTTAATTAAATTAAAATGAATTCAAATTCATTTTTTAAAAAGAAAAAAGTTAAACTTAATGAAATATTTAATAAAATAAATTTTGAAAAAAATTTATTGATACAAGATGTAAAACCATTACACTTAGCCAACAAAAACGATTTAACATTTTTCGACTCTCTAAAGTATAAACCCGATGCAATTAAAACAAAGGGAGGGATTTGTATCACAACTGAGAAACTTAAAGAGTTTTTGCCTAAAACGACTATAGTTATTATTGTAAAAAATGTTTTACTTGAATTAGCATTAGCAATTAAGAAGATATATCCATTAGCTGATATTGATTATCCAGATCTTTCATTAAAAAAACCTGAAAAAAAATACAAATTTGTTAAATTTGGTAACAATGTTTTAATTGGTAAAAATGTTAAAATAGGCAAAAATACAATTATTGGTTCAAATACAATAATTGAACATCACGTCATTATTGGTAAGGATTGTGTTATTGGATCAGGTGTAATTGTTAAAAACACGATAATTGGAGACAGAGTAGTGATACAAGATAATTCAAAAATTGGTCAAAAAGGATTTGGATTTATACCTATAAAAAATAAAAATATAAAATTTCCACATATTGGAAAAGTTTTTATAGATAACGATGTTGAAATTGCCACGGGTTGTACGATAGATCGTGGCTCCGTAGATGACACTAAAATTGGTCAAAATACTTATCTCGATAATCAAGTTCATATTGCACATAATGTTAAAATTGGATCTAATTGTATGATTGCTGGACAAGTAGGTTTTGCTGGTAGTTCCTATATTGGCAATCATGTTTCTATTGGTGGTCAAGCAGGAGTTTCAGGACATTTAAAAGTAGGAAACAAAGTAAAAATTGGTGGTGGAAGTGGAGTTGTAAAAAATATTGAGGATAATCAAATTGTAATGGGTTACCCTGCGGTTCCATTGAGGGATTTTTTAAAAAAAAATAAATGAGTGAAATAGAGATAGATAAGAAAACTATAGAAAGTTTACTTCCTCATAGGGAACCAATGTTACTAATCGATAAACTTACAAAAATTGTTCCTTTGAAATCAGCTACGGCAATTATGTATGTTAAAAAAACTGGATTTTATGTTCAAGGACATTTTCCTGGTCAACCAGTGATGCCAGGAGTTTTAATTGTAGAAGCGTTTGGTCAAGCGGCGGCGGCTTTAACAGCCCACGGTATTGACCGAAAAGAATATGATAATAAATTAGTATTTTTAATGGGCGTAGATAAAGCTAGATTTAGAAATCCAGTTATACCAGATTGTGAATTACATTTAGAAATTGAGGCTGTTAGATCTCACGGAAGAGTTTGGAAATATAAAGGCACTGCAAAAGTTGACGGAAAAAGAATGGCAGATGCTGAGTGGTCAGCTACAATTGTGGAAAGAAAATCATGATACACAGTTCGAGTATAATTGATAAAAAAGCAAATGTTTCAAAGAATGTAAAGATAGGACCATTTTGTTATATTGGCCCTAATGTTGAACTTGCAGAATCTGTTGAGTTAATCTCAAATGTTCACATTGAAGGAAACACATATGTGGGTAGCGGAACAAGAATCTTTCCATTTGCTAGCATTGGAACACAACCACAGGATCTTAAATATAACAATGAAAAAAATAGTTTAACTATAGGTCAAAATAATATCATTAGAGAATATGTAACTATTAATCCCGGAACTAAAGGTGGGGGTTCAAAAACTTTGATTGGAAACAATTGTTTATTCATGATTTCTTCACACATAGCTCACGATTGTGTTATTGGAAGCAATGTTATTATTGCAAACAATGTACCGATTGGAGGACATGCTATAATTGAGGACTCAGTTGTAATTGGTGGAAATTCAGCAGTTCAACAATTCACAAGAATTGGAAGATTAGCAATGATAGGGGGAATGACTGGAGTATTAAAAGATGTTATTCCTTTTGGTTTATCAATAGGAAATAGAAATTATTTGCAAGGTCTGAATTTAATTGGATTAAGAAGAAAAAAATATGATAACAAAAAAATTATTGCTCTCGATAGAGCTTACAAAGAAATATTTTCATCAAAAAATTTGTATGAAAATTTGAACGAAATTAATGGAGAATATAAAGATAACGAACTTGTCAAAGAGGTAATAAAGTTTATTGAAAAAGATAAAAAAAGGCCAATTTGTTCTCCGCAAAACTAAAAAATTTATGATTGGGCTAATTTTTGGAGAAACAGATTTCCCAAAATATGTACTTAATAAAGTAAGGAAAAAGTATAATTATCTTATTATAGATCTCACGAAAAAAAAAATATTTAAAAAAGACAAAAATTCTTACTCTGTATCGATTGGTCAGTTTGGAAAAATTATTTCAATTTTAAAGTCCAAAAAATGTAAGAAAGTTTTATTTGCAGGAAAAGTTATTAAACCAAATTTTAGAAATCTAAAATTAGATATTAAAGGTATATATTATATGCCTAAAATTATTAAAAGTTCGAAATTAGGAGATGCAGCGATATTAAAACAAATTATAAAGATATTAAAAAACGAAAATATTAAAACCATCAGTTCTAATAAATTTACACCGGAAATTAGTTTATCAAAAGGAAATTATACTAAATATAAACCAAATTTTTTTGATAGAAAAGATATTGATCATGGCTTACGCGCTTTAAAAAAGTCTGGAAATTTTTCACATGTTCAAGGTGTAATTGTAAGAAATAATAAAGTTGTAGCTTTAGAGGAAAGTAAAGGAACGCAAGCAATGATCAAAAAAGTAAAAAAAATTACCAAGTTACCAAATGGTGTTTTAATAAAAATTCCAAAAAGAATGCAGGATTTAAGAATAGATTTACCAACTGTAGGATTAAAAACTTTAGTGCAATGTAAAAAAGCTGGTCTAAAAGGAATTGTTTTACAACATAATAAAAATATTTTCTTAAATAGAGGACAAAGTGTTGAATTCGCTAATAAAAATAAAATGTTTATATTTGTAAAATGAGAATAATTAGCATTATTTTTATATTTTTTTTTACAAATCTTTACGCTGAAGATTTCAAATTAGAAAAAATTGTTTCAGGATTAGAAAGACCTTGGAGTTTATCTTTTATAGATAAAAATAATTTATTTATAACAGAAAAACCTGGTCGTATAAAACATATAAATTTACAAGAAAAAAAAATTTCAAGTGTTAATCATAACCTTAATATTTTAGAAGACGGACAAGGTGGATTGTTAGATATTCTCTATAAAAATAATATAATTTTTGTATCATACTCAGAAAATAGACGCTTAGGAACATCAAGCACATCGGTAGCAAGAGCTAAATTTGATATTAAAAATCTAAACTTTAAAAATATTTTCCAAGCTGAACCTCCTATAAATTCAGGGTATCATTTTGGATCTAGAATAATTATTAAAAATAACCATTTGTATATTACTGCAGGAGAAAGAGGAAAAGGAATGATAGCTCAAGATCATACTAAACACCCTGGAAGTATTATTAGAATCAATTTAGATGGAACTATTCCAAAAGATAATCCTAAATTTGTTAATAGATCAGATTGGCTACCTGAGATTTATCAGATTGGGGTGCGTAACCCGCAAGGTATCTCTCTCTCACCTTTTGATAATAAGATATATTTAACTAATCATGGTGCTAGAGGAGGTGATTGGTTCGGAACAGTAAATTTTGGTGAAAATTATGGTTGGAAGATTTTAGGTTGGGGCGGAACTAATTATTCTGGAACTAGAATCGGACCCAAATGGAAACCAGGTTTTACTAAACCTATTAAGTATTGGGTGCCGTCAATAGCTGTAAGTGCAATGGCAATTTATAAAGGGCATACTTTTAAAGAATGGGAAGGAGATGCATTAATTACATCACTTAAAGATCAATCTTTAAGAAAAATAAAATTTAGTAATTTAAAGTTTATAAACGAAAAAACTATTTTTAAGGGTAATATTGGAAGAATAAGAGATATTAAAATTCACGAGACTGGAGATCTTTACCTATTATCAGATAATGGTGATCTTTGGAGAATGTATAAATGAAAAAAATATTTATTCTAACAGGTGAACCATCAGGTGATAAATTAGCTTCAAAAGTGATACAAGAATTACTTAAAAGCAATTCTGAAATAGAATTTTTAAGTGTAGGTGGTGAAAATTTAAAAGCTTTAGGCATTAAATCCATTTATGACTTAAAAGAAATTACCTATATAGGATTTACTAATGTAATTGCTAATATCTTTAAAATTAACAAAAAAATTAACGAGACGGTCAAAGCTATCAAAAATTTTAATCCAGATATTTTGTTCACAGTTGATAGTCCAGATTTTACTTTAAGAGTTGCAGAGAGAGTAAAAAAATTAAATTCAAAGATAAAAACCATTCATTATGTTGCCCCACAAGTTTGGGTTTGGAGAGAAGGTAGGGTAAAAAAAATTAAAAAGTTCATAGATCACATTTTGTTATTATTCAATTTTGAAAAATTTTACTTTGATAAAGAGAATATGAGCAATGAGTTTGTTGGTCATCCTTTATTAGATGAATTTTCTGAAAGTAAAATTGATATCAATCAAATTTTTGAAAAAAATAAGGCTTTAATATCAGTTTTTCCTGGAAGTAGAAGTTCTGAAATAGACATCTTGATGCCCATCTTGTTAGATTTTATAAAATTAATGAACAATAATTATAGTGATTTTATCTATATCTTTCATTCAACAAAGCAACACTCTAATTTGATTCAATCTTATATTAAATCTAAAGATATAATAAATTATGAGATTATAAGTGATGATAAAATAAAGTCCCACACACTAAAAAAATCTATTTTTGCTGTTGCTAAATCTGGAACAGTTTCTTTAGAAATTTGCAAATCCAAAGTTCCGTCTATTATTCTTTATAAAATGAATTTTATTAATTATTTAATAGTGAGATTTTTAGTTAAAGTTAAATTTGCAAATATCATTAATATTGCTGCTGAAGAAGAGGTAATACCTGAGTTATTACAAGCAAAATGTAATCCACAAAATCTATTTGAAAATGTGAGCTCATTTATTAATAATCCTAATAAAATTAAAGAACAGGTAGAAAAAACTCAATTAATACTCAATGAATTCAAAACTAACTCTTCTTCAGCTAAGCTTGCAAGTCAAGCTATAAAAAAATTTTTATAGATTAATGATTGTTTATAGTTCCAAAGATTGTCTCTTGAAGTTTAATGGTCAAGATCATCCAGAAAGAAAAGAAAGACTTGAAAGTATTATTAGTTCAATTAAATCATCTGATTTAAAAGCAGAATTCAAAGAAGCGCCATTAGCAGATCTTGAGACTATCTCTTTAGTGCATCCAAAAAATTATATTAAAAAAATTTTTTCAAATATACCAAAAGAAGGGATTCTGGGTGTGGAGAAAGAACCATTTGCAGATACAATGTTATGCCCTAATAGTAAAAATGCAATTCTTAGATCTTGCGGTGCAGGTATAGCCGCTTGTGAAGATTTAATGAAAAAAAATGAGAGAATTTTTTGCGCTGTAAGACCACCAGGACATCATGCAGAAACAGTAAGAGCTAATGGTTTTTGTTTTGTAAATAATGTTGCAGTAGCAACAAGATATCTTCAAAAAAAATATGAGATAAATAAAGTTGCAATTATTGATTTTGATGTTCATCATGGCAATGGTACACAAGAAATATTTTATAAAGACAATTCTGTTGCTTACGGATCATCTCACGAATTTCCTTTATTTCCTGGAACAGGATCTGAAGATGAAATAGGAGTTGGCAATATATATAATGCAACTCTAAAGGCTGGAACTAAGAGTAAAGAATTTATTAAAATATTTGATAATAAAATTCTTAAACCTATAGATAAATTTAAACCAGAAATAATTTTGATATCCGCGGGATTCGATGCACATTTTCGAGATCCATTAGCTAATATCAACTTAGAGTCTGAGGATTTTTTTTTAATTACAAAAAAAATTGTAGAAATTGCGGAAATTCATTCCAAAGGAAGGGTTATTTCATTTCTTGAAGGGGGTTACGACTTAAAAGCTTTATCAGAAAGTATCAGAGAACATCTTTATGGATTAAAAACCCATGTTTGACCAATTATCTGGATTTTCAAATTTTTTGATTTCTTTTTTTGTGACCGGTCTAAAAAGAAAATAACCAATATAAATCATCAAAAAAAATAAAAAAATTGTTTTCATATAGATCTTATATTAAATTACTTTAATGAAATTAGTTAGAAGAAAATTTATAAAAACTATTGGATTTACTATATTTTCCACAATTTTATTACCTTATACCTTACTAAAAGCATCAGCAAAAAAGATATTAAATCTAGATCTCTCTAGAGAACAGAAGGATATAATGTTTAATGAAAGCACTGAAAGGCCTTTTACAAGCAAACTACTTAATGAAAAAAGAAAAGGTTTTTATCATTGTGCAAATTGTGGGGCTAAACTTTTCTCTTCAACAGCTAAATTTGATAGCGGTACCGGATGGCCATCTTTTTCTAAAGCTTTACCAGGTGCTTTTAATACAAAAATAGACTACTCATTTGGCATGAAAAGAATTGAATATCATTGCGCTAAATGTGGAGCTCACCATGGGCACGTTTTTGATGATGGTCCTACAGAATCACGTAAAAGATTTTGTAATAATGGACTATGCTTAATTTTTAAACCTGATTAATATTATTTTCTTCATAATTAAATCCTTAAAAATCTGGCCTTTTTTGTTCACAGCTAACCCATATTGTTCACAATCTATAATGATTAAAATATGTATTAGTTTAAATTGATATTATGGATTTAATAACTATTGTTGTAATAGGAGTAATAGTTGCAGCTACTGGTGTGCTTAATCCAGATTCCAAAGAAGTTGGGGAAGCTGAACAAGCTCCAGTGCCTCAAATATCAACACCAGCTCCGGAACCAAAAAAAACACCTGAGCCAGAACCAGAGCCAGAACCAGAGCCAGAACCAGAGCCAGAACCCGAGCCAGAACCAGAACCAGAACCAGAACCAGAACAAGCTCCACAAACTGAGGAACCAAAAGAAGAAGTTAATGCCTCAGCTAATCAAGATCAAGATGCAAAACCCGAAGAAGAAGAAATTACACCAACAACAGAGGAAACATCTGCTGAAGAAGAAAAAGATGGAATTAGCATTGTAAATATAATGTTATACATACTTGGAGCTATCGCAGTGATTGCTGCAGGAATATATTTCTTTATGAGAAGAGAACCACAACCGCAAACGGCTGCTGATGTAGCTAGAGCTCAATCTCAAGAACCAACTCCTGAACCTAAACCAGAACCTGAACAACCACTTCAAGATGAAACATCAACAGAGACTAATCAAGAAGAGTCTCATCCAGAAACTACTCAAGACGACTCCCAACCAGAAAATACAGATCAATCATCCAATAATGATGATGAAAATAATAATAGATAATTTAAAATTTTTTTCCACCTTCAAGGTAAGCACACTTCTCACAAGTCTTTTCAATTTTAGGCGGTTCATTTAAGTTTAATACATCTTTCATTTCAATCAATTTTTCCTCTATCCAATTAGTATTTACACTGTAAGGGATTAGAGTAGTTTTAAAATCTATTTTGTTATCAAATTTATTATTTGTTTTTTCTCCGTTACAAACATAAAAAAAAGTTCGGTCTGAAACTTTAAA
>MDTG01325915.1_pt1 | contig 10617 bp, 8 predicted proteins | sample 811421 | NCBI WGS metagenome assembly MDTG01 (sample SAMN05326645, study PRJNA326480) | marine metagenome | isolation source: seawater | place: Pacific Ocean: South East | collected 2011
AATTCATATATTTAAAACATCTATATTTACAAAATCATATAAGTTCAATATTAGCTTTATCAAATGGTAGACTTATTAATTCCTGGTCCTGAGGGTAAAATTGAGGCTAAATATTCTCATAGTAAAAATGATGATTCTCCGATTGTAATAATACTGCATCCAGACCCATCTAAAGGTGGAACAATGAATACCAAAATAGTTTTTAAACTCTATAAGCTTTTTATAAAAAATGGATTTTCAACTATTCGTTTCAACTTTAGAGGAGTTGGTAAAAGTGAAGGTATTTTTGATAACGGAGAAGGTGAGCTAAGTGATGCGGCTTGTGTTTTAGATTGGCTTCAACAATATAATACAAACTCAAAAATTTGTTGGGTAGCAGGCTTTTCATTTGGAGCTTGGATAGCAATGCAATTATTGATGAGAAGGCCAGAAATAAATGGTTTTGTTAGTGTATCTCCTCCTGCAAATTTAAGAGATTTTAGTTTTTTAGCACCATGTCCATCTTCAGGACTTATCGTACATGGAGATAAAGATAATATTGCATCATTTGATTCAACTAAAATTTTAGTAGAAAAACTTCAAAAGCAAAAGAAGGTGGATATAAATTTTAAACCAATAAAAGGTGCAGATCATTTTTATGAAAATTTTTCATCAGAATTTGAAGATACAATTGAAAATTATATTCATCAAACTCTTGGTACAAATAATTTATGATTTTAAAATCTGATTTTTTATTAGAAATACAAAAAAGAGGATTTATTTATCAATCAGCAGATATTGAAGAATTAGATAATATTTTAGTTAAAAAAAAAATATCCGGATATATAGGATTTGATATAACTAGTGATAGCCTTCACATTGGTAGTCTCGTTCAATTAATGCTACTTCATTGGCTAGACTTTTATGGTCATACCTCAATAGCATTGATTGGAGGAGGCACTACATTAGTAGGAGATCCTTCAGGCAAGGATGAGACAAGAAAAATATTAAAGAAAGAAGACATTGATAAAAATATAAAAAAAATATCTAAAATTTTTGAGAAATTCATTAACTTAGAAAAAAAATCAAAAATTATAAATAACTACGATTGGTTATCTAATATTAATTATATTGATTTTTTAAGAGATATTGGTTCTAAAATTACTTTAAACAAAATGTTAACATTTGAATCTGTAAAAAATAGACTTGATAGAGAACAGTCACTTTCATTTTTAGAATTTAATTATATGCTTCTTCAAGCTTATGATTTTTATTATCTAAATAAACATCATGATTGTATTTTACAACTTGGTGGATCGGATCAATGGGGTAATATTTTAAGTGGTGTCGATTTAATACGACGTATCAATAAGAAAAAGGCATTTGCAGTAACTTCTCCTTTAATTACAAACAACGATGGTTCAAAAATGGGAAAAACTATTAATGGAGCAATCTGGTTAGATAAAAATAGGTTATCAAATTATGAATTTTATCAATATTGGCGAAATGTTGATGATAGTGATGTGCCTAGATTTCTAAAACTTTTTACTAAATTACCACTAAATGAAATTGAAAAACTATCAAAATTAAAAAATCAAGAAATTAATGAAGCAAAAAAAATATTAGCATTTGAAATAACTAAAATAGTTAGAGGAGAAATCAATGCCATAGAAGCAAAGGAAATAACAAAAAATGTTTTCAATAAAGATTCTATTGATAAAAGACTAAATAATTTTCAAGTTAAGAGCAGTGAAATAGAAAATGGTACATTTACATTAATTGATGCTGTGGAAATTTTAAAATTAGTAAAAAGTAGAAGTGAAGCAAAAAGACTCGTAAAATCAAATGGAATAAAAGTAAACGATAATAATTTTAATGATAAAAACTTTTCACTTGTTAATTTTTTGGATAGAAAAGATATTAAAATTAGTATAGGCAAAAACAAATTTGGGATAATAAATTTGATTAAATAAAAATTATTTTTTAAATAGTTAGAGATGTCTCCAAAAATTTTTGAATTTTACCATTTAAAATATCATTAACATTAGATGATTCTTCTCCAGTCCTTAAGTCTTTAATAAGTTTATATGGGTGTAAAATATAGGATCTAATTTGATTTCCCCAACCTATTTCTTTTTTTGATTTATTTGACTGCTCCTCTTCATCTTTTCTTTTTTGTAATTCATTTTCATATAATCTGGACTTTAAAATGTTCATTGCATTTGCTTTATTTTTATGTTGTGAACGATCACTTTGGCACTGAACAACAATATTTGTAGGAATATGAGTTATTCTTACAGCACTATCTGTTTTATTTACATGTTGTCCACCAGCTCCAGAAGCCCGGTATGTATCGATTCTTATATCTGATTCATTTATACTTATCTCAATTTTTTCATCTACTTCAGGATAGACCCATACACTTGCAAAACTTGTATGCCTTCTTTTATTACTATCAAAAGGTGAAATTCTTACCAACCTATGAATTCCACTTTCTCTTTTTAACCAACCATAACTGTATTCCATAGAAATTTTTATTATACAAGATTTTATACCCGCTTCCTCCCCACGGGTTTCTTGGAATAAATTAGTTTTACAATTATTTTCAGTTTCAGCCCAACGTATATACATTCTTTGTAGCATTTCTGCCCAATCCTGACTTTCTGTACCACCTGCACCAGCATGAATTTCTATAAAAGCATTATAGTGATCAGCTTCATCATTCATTAAGTTCAAATATCTAATTCTTAGTGAATCTTCTAAAACTTTTGCAATTTCTTTTTCCAATTCTATAAATAATTCTTGATCATTTTCATTTTCAATAAGAGTACGTAATTCTTCTAAAGACTTTAGTGATTTTTTTAATTTATTAAAATCTTCTATTTTATTTTCTAAAGTTTTTATTTCTTGAAATAAATTTTTTGCATTTGTATTATTCCAGACTTCAGGATCTTCTGACTTTTCTTTTAATTTTGATAATCTATTATTAAGATTTTCGTAGTCAAACTCCCCTCCTTAAAAGATCATAGTTGGTCTTAATTTTTTTAAGATTAGTATCAATAATGTCTTTTGCAATTATCATTACTTTACTTTAATAAACCACCTGTTCCTGAAATGGAATTATTTTCGACAGACCCCAACGTATCTATAATATTAATTTTATTATAAAATGGCTCAGTGCCTAATATATATGGTTCTAGAATACTATTATCATTATTAGACGAAAGTCCAGTTTTTGGATCAATTCTTACAAAACTAACACCTGATGGAACTCTAAATGGTATTTTTTTTGAATTTATATTTATTTTTTTTGCAAAATTTTTAAAAATTGGAACAGCTACTGATGAGCCTGTTTGTTTATATCCGAGAGACTTTGGTTTATCATGTCCAACATATATTCCAATGACTAAATCTGGGGTATATCCTATAAACCATGCATCTTTGTTATCGTTAGTTGTTCCAGTTTTACCAGCAATGGGTACTCCAAGTTCATCAAGTCGTTTTGCGGTACCCCTCTTTACGACACCTTCCATCATTGAGGTAATTTGATAGGCAATTTTAGGATCAATAACTTTTTTATTATCTCTTACGATAGATGGTATTTTTAAGTTTTTATCTATTTTACTAATTTTACAATTTAAACATTTCTTTTGGTCAGAATTATAAATTTTTTTTCCATCTTTAGAGTATATACTTTTTATAATTTTAGGATCAATACTTATGCCACCATTAGCAATTATTGCGTATGCATTTGTAATATCCATAAGTGTTATTAAACCTGAGCCTAAAGACATTGATAAATTTTTATTAATATCTTGATCAATGCCAAAATCTTTTAATGTATCTAATATTTTTTCCATTCCTATTTTATCGGCTAGCCTAACAGTCATCAAGTTTCTTGATTTCTCTATTCCAGTACGCATTGTAGTTAAGCCATAAAACTCCTCGGTATAATTAGCTGGTTTCCATTTAGGTAGTCCTGGTCCTTGATCAACAACATAAGGCGCATCTAAAATTAAAGTTGAAGGTGTATAACCGTTTTTAAGAGCTGTCATATAAACAAAAGGTTTAAAAGCAGATCCTGGCTGCCTTTTAGCTTGTGTAACTCTATTAAATTCGCTGGTTTTAAAACTAAAACCACCTGTTAATGCTAGAACTTCTCCGTTATGTGGATTTATTACGATTATACCTCCATTTGCTTCTGGAATTTGTTGTACTGTATTTATATTATTGTTTTTTTTAATGAAAAAAATATCACCAACCTTAAACTTCTCTTTCATAACCCATTTATTCTCTGACTCATTCAAATTAATTTCATATTTATTTTCATTATAATCTTCGACAACTAAAATATTTTGATTTTTAACTTCTGATATTCTAACAATAATCCAACTGTCTAAAAATGGGTTAATGTCATCATAGTACTTTTTATTTTCTAAAAAAAATTCTTTTTTTGTATTATCTAGTGCGCCTCTCCACCCCTGAGATCTATCATACATAGTCAAACCTTCAATAAGACTTTGATTTGCTAAACTTTGAATTTTAGAATTCAAAGAAGTTTTAACAATCAGACCATCTTCATATAATTTTTTTTTACCATAATTTTTGTATAAATCTTTTCTTATTTCCTCATAGTAATAATCAGCATCAGTAAAAAAATTTTGAGTTCTCTTGAAAACTTTTATTGGTTTTTTTTTAAAAGCTAAATCACCTTTACTAATAAATCCATTTTTATACATCCTATCTATTACCCAATTTCTTCTTTCAAATGCACTATTATACTTATTTAAAGGATTATAATTATTTGGTGCTTTAGGCAAAGCTGCCAAGAATGCAATTTCGTGTAACTCTAAATCATTTATTGACTTATTAAAATAATTTAAACTTGCTGAACCAACACCGTATGAACCAAAGCCTAAGTATATATCATTAAGATAAAGTTCTAAAATTTCATTCTTATTTAAAATATTTTCAATTCTTAATGCTAAAATAATTTCCTTTATTTTTCTTTCGTAAGTTATTTCACTTGTCAGTAGTAAATTTTTTACTACTTGTTGAGTTATTGTAGATGCACCTACTACCCTCTTGTTAGATGAATATGACATAATATTTGTAATCAATGCTCTAAAAATTGCAAATAAATCTATTCCTATGTGAGAATAAAAATTTTTATCTTCAGCAGACAGAAAAGCATTTTTTATCTGACTTGGAATTATATTTTGTGGTATATAAATTCTTTCTTGAAGGTAAAAACTTTTTAATAATAATCCATCAGAGCTATAAACTCTTGAAGATAAATTAGGTTTATAATTTAGTATTTTATCATATGTAGGTAGTTCTGGACTATATTTCCAAAGTAGTGAAAAAATAGATATTAATGAAAAAAAACTAAGTATTATTGATAAAATGATTGTAATTTTAATTATTTTATAAACCCTAAGCATAATTTTAATAATCTACATTGTGAAATAGTTAAAAATGTGACATTAAACAAAATATATTCAAAAACAAAAAATGATTTCAAATATTTATAAAATTTATGGAGTTTCGGCTATATGTCAAAAAATATACTTATTGATACAACAAATAATAATGAAACAAGAATTGCGGTAACTGAAAATGGAAAACTTGATGATTTTGAGGTAGAATCAAATAAAAAAAATGCTGTTAAGGGAGATGTATATCTTGCTAAAATCATAAGAATCGAACCATCACTTCAAGCTGCCTTTGTAGATTTTGGAGCTAATCGTAATGGTTTTCTTCCTCTTACAGAAATTCATCCTGATTATTTTAAAATTCCTGCTGCAGATGAAAAAAAAATCAGAGAATTAAGCGAAAAAATTTCGAATGAAGGTAAAGATGAAGATACGGACACTGAACAAAATACACACGATGAAAAATCAGATGAAGATATAATTGGAAATGATCAAGAAAATTTTAAAAACAATGAGAATAAAAATAATAGAGATAGAATTAAAAAAATAAATCCCAAAAAAGAATATTTTAATTTTTTTAGAAAATATAAAATTCAAGATGTAATTAGACCGAGGCAAATTATTCTTGTGCAAATAAACAAAGAGGAAAGAGGATTAAAAGGAGCCGCATTAACTACTTTTCTATCTTTTGCAGGTAGATATTGCGTTCTAATGCCAAATAGTACTAATAACGATGGAATATCAAGAAAAATTGGTGATCTTGAGGAAAGAAAAAAACTAAAACAAATACTTTCATCCGTAGAAATACCAAAGGGAATGTCAGTAATTGTAAGAACAGCTGGCATTGGAAAATCAAAAAAAGAAATTACAAAAGATCTTACTTTTCTTATTAGTCAATGGAACAAAATTAGAGAATTAACTCTGAAATCTGAAGCACCTGAAATGATTTATGAAGAAGGTAGTGCTTTGAAAAGAGCTATAAGAGATATGCTAACAGAGGATGTAGAAAAAATACTAGTAGATGGAAAAGATGGTTATGACAAAGTAAAGAAAATTGCAAAGAACCTAGTTCCAACATATGCAAAAAAAATTAAATTATTCAAATCAGGTGAAAGCTCACTATTTGCAGAAAATAACATAGAGACACAAATAAATGAACTCTTTAGCCTAAGTGTAAAACTAAAGTCAGGAGGTTCAATTGTAATTAATACTACTGAGGCATTGGTTGCGATTGATGTAAATTCAGGAAAAAATACAACTGAGAGAAATATTGAAAATACTGCACTTAAAACAAATTTAGAAGCTGCAGTTGAGATAGCAAGACAATTAAGACTTAGAGATCTTGGGGGTTTAGTTGTTATTGATTTTATAGATATGGATGACTACCGAAATAATTTTAAAGTAGAAAAGGCTCTAAAGACTTCACTAATTAGAGATAGAGCAAGAGTTCAATTTGGACGAATTAGTATGTTTGGCCTCATGGAATTATCAAGACAGAGGTTAAGATCAAGCTTAATAGATAAATCTTTTGAAAAATGTAATTTTTGTAAAGGCTCAGGCATGATATTAAATGCTCACTCAATTAGTGATCAGATAATAAAAGTTATCAAAGAAAAATTATCAGAAAATAATAAAGTTACAGTAAATGTAAAATGTAATACTATTTTAGCTGAAAACCTACTCAACTCTAAAAAGAATGATCTTTTTTTATTAGAAAATAATTATAAATCAAAAATTAATTTTAATTTTAATAATCAATACTCATTACACGATCCACTAATTGAAATAGATGAAAATAATAAAGAAGAAAAATCAGTTGATAAAGTAAATATAACCAAAAAAAAGCTGGTAAAAGAAAAAAGTTCAAAAAGAAAAAAAGTAGTTAAGTCAAAAGAAGTAAAAGTAAAAAAGAGAAAAAAAGTTATAACTATAAAAGATAGCGAAGATAATGATAAAAATAGTGAAATTGATTTAAAGAATGAAGAAAATATGAATAATAATTCTGAAGAAAAAACAGGCTGGTGGTCATAAAAAAAAGCTATTTTATTATCTTTTTACTCATTGTAGTTTTTTTTAAAAACTCATATTCTTCTCAAATTTTAGATTATGAAACAGAAGAATTTATTAAATCATTAATCGATAAAATAAAATTTGCAAATAACATAGAGAGAGATATTAATTTTAAAATAATATCTAATGAAAATATTAATGCTTTTGTTGATGAAAATAATTTAATTTATATAACCTCTGGTTTGATAGAATATTCTCCCGATTATGTTTCTCTTTTATCTGTGTTGGCACATGAAATAGGACATATAGAAAAGAACCATATCGCTATCAGAAAAATGTCTGTGGGAAGATTAAAAAATATAAAAAAAATATCAAATATGTCGATAATTGCCAGTTCAATTGTATCTAAAAATCCAGAAATACTAAAAGGTATTGCTGTTAGTGAAGCTAGTACTTCAGATGTATTTTTAAATTTTACAAAAGATCAAGAAATTGAAGCTGACTATTACGCATTAGAAACACTAAAAAAACTTAAGATTAATTCATCCTCATTGATTGAACTTTTGGAAATTATTGAGTCAAAGGCGATTAGCCGAGGACTTGATAAAAATAAACAAAAACTCAGCACTCATCCATATTTTCAAGATAGAATTAGTATAATTAAATTTGTTAATCAAAATAATAGATTTAATTTTAATAAAATAACAAATAATAATTTTAAATTAATTAAGGCCAAATTTTTAGGTTACAGTAATAATAAACCATTAATTAATAAACTTGAAGGTGTATATAAAAAGTATTCACTATCTATACTAGATTCTAAGAATGGAGATCTTAAAAATTCATTGAAAAAAATTAATTTCTTAATCTTAAATAATCCAAATAATATATATTTTCTTGAAACTAAAGCAGATATTTTATATTCTTTTGGATATACAAAAGAAGCAAATAAATTTTATAAAAGTGTTTTAGAGACTATCCCAAAAAATAAATATATTCAATTAAGAATAGTTGCTAATACAAATTTTTCAGAATTATCAAAAAGTGATATTGATAAATTTTTTTCAAATAATATTAATTTGCTAGAAGAATATTATTATAATAAAAATATCCTTTTAATTTATTTAGATATGGCTAAAAAAAATGGAAAAAATGAATGGGAAAATTGTATAAAATTTTTGCTAGAAAATAATATGAATGACAAAGAATTAGTATTTAATAAACTTACAAAATACAATAATACTAAAGATAAAAATCTTAAGAGTTTTATAAATAAAATATTAAATAATTATAAATGAACGGTTCATTGACATACTTTGATTACAAAGAATTAATTACAAATAAAGAAATATTTTCAAATGAGTTCAAAATAGATCAAATTCAACCATCAAGTATAGATTTATCTTTAAGTGAAGAATGTTACGAAATAAAAAATAGCTTTCTATCACCAAAAACCAAAGTCAGAGATAAGCTTGAAAAATTAATACAAAAAAAAATAGATTTAAAAAATAAATTTGTATTTAAAATTAATAAAACATACATAATAAAATTAAATGAGAAATTAAATTTAAAGAATAATATTTTTGGACAGTGCAATCCTAAAAGTAGCACTGGTAGACTTGATATTTTTTGTAGAGTAATTGTAGATTATGCTGATGAATACGAAAAAATACCTTTAAATTATAAAGGTGAAATTTTTTTAGAAGTAACCTGTCGATCTTTTAATGTTGCTTTTGTAAAAGGCAATAAATTAAATCAATTGAGATTAATATATAATAATCATAAATATCTCTCAGATAAAGAATTAATAAAATTAAATAATAAAAAAAGGATAGTATTTCCTCAAACTGATTATAATGATTTTACTATCGAAGATGGTCTGAAAATATCTGTAAACTTATCTCAAAAAAATCAAATTATTTCTTACTTAGCAAAAAAAAATGCACCTATTATTAATTTTAGTAAAATTAATTTTCATAAAATTAAAAATTATTGGCACCCTATTACTAATAGCGACAATAATTTGATAATAGAGAAAAATAAATTTTATATTCTTAGATCTAAAGAAAAAATTAGAATACCGCCTAATTTAGCAGGAGAAATGATACCATATGATACAAAAATTGGTGATTTTAGAGCTCATTATGCAGGATTTTTTGATCCTGGCTTTGGTGATCCATATGGTTCATATGCAGTCTTAGAAGTAAAAACAAATGAATTACCATTCTTATTAGAAGATGGACAAACAATTGCTAGAATTAAATATGAAAAGTTGAACAAAAAGAGTAATATTGTATATGGTTCAAATATTAAATCAAACTACCAAAATCAAGGTCTTAAATTAAGTAAACATTTTATTAATGATAATGAAGAAAATAATAATAATTAATGGACCAAATTTAAATCTCTTAGGTAACAGAGAAGATAATATATATGGAAATGATACTCTAGAAGATATTCAAGAAAAATGTGAGAGTAAGGGAAAAGATACAAGATTAAATATTATTTTTTTTCAATCTAATACAGAGGGTGAAATAATTAATAAAATACAAGAAGTTAATAAAAATTACGATGGCTTAATTATAAACCCTGCCGCTTTTACCCATACTTCTATAGCTATACTTGATTCGTTGAGGGCTGTTAATAAGCCAAAAATTGAAATTCATCTTTCAAATATTTATTCTAGAGAAGAATATAGAAAAAAAAGCATTACTTCTGAGGCTGTTGACGGGTTAATTTGTGGATTTGGTGGAAATAGTTATGTTCTAGGAATTGAAGCTATAGCTAAATTAATTTATAATTAAAAAATGACTAAAATTGATAAAATAGATATTGAGAATATTAAACTAATTAAAAAAGAGGTTGACCTTACTGGTATTTCTAAAATCAAAATAAGAAAAAATAATTATGAAATTGAAATTACAACAAACAATTACTCTATAAATAACCAGAGTCTGCCATTAATTGAAAAGTCTGTGGAAAATAAAGATAATACAAAAAGTAATGAAATTATTAATGAAGAAAATATAGTAAAATCACCAATGGTTGGAGTTGCGTATCTTTCAGCTGACCCTAACTCACCACCATATGTTAAAGTTGGTCAACATGTTAAGGCTGGCGACACTCTTTTGCTAATAGAGGCAATGAAAACTTTTAATGAAATTAAAGCTCCAAAATCAGGTGTGATAAAACA
>MDTG01345545.1_pt1 | contig 10617 bp, 12 predicted proteins | sample 811421 | NCBI WGS metagenome assembly MDTG01 (sample SAMN05326645, study PRJNA326480) | marine metagenome | isolation source: seawater | place: Pacific Ocean: South East | collected 2011
CTTCCACAGCGAATAACGGGATTTCCGGGTGCCCCAGCAGTAGTCCGTCGGCGACCTCCAGCGGCACAACCGGGTTCTTGAAGAAGCTGCCCACATTCGGCCTGATAACTGGATCTGGCAAGCGCTCCCGCCTGAGGGAGATGACTGATGCAAGCACTGCATCATGAGTGAGCTCAGCGTCGCGAAGACGCGCTCTGAGCGCTGGATAATTGGCCTGCACCGGCGCGTCAGACGCCAGTTCAAAATCGACTGCAGTGATGATCCATTCCTTGCCTCGCTCGTGCTTGAACACGCTATCACGATAGCGAAAATCACAATCTCCCGGCGACAGCGCCACCCTTTCCCCTGTGCGTCGGTGAGTGACTTGAACACTGTGGATGAAGTGCTCCACCTCTACACCGTAGGCCCCAATATTCTGGATGGGGGCCGCACCTACTAACCCGGGTATGAGCGCTAAATTTGCCAAACCATGGAACGCACTGTGATGGCACCATAGCACCCATTCATGCCAGTTTTCGCCTGCCCCGGCTCGGACAATAGCGGTATTACCAGACTTTGACAGCACCGTGCGCTCTTTGATCGCGATCAGAATCGTCGTGCCCGGGAGCGTTTCATGCAGAATCACATTGCTTCCACCACCTAGAACCTGAACGGGCGCCTCGGCGGGGATTGCACTGAGTGCCGCTTCAAGCTCCTCAGCCGAGGTCACGGTGACCAAATGCTCGGCGCGCGAGTTAACTCTCAGGGTATTAAGCTGACTTAAATCAGTGGACGCGTTGACCACATCACACTCCAGTGGCCATGCGATTCCGCATCGCCTCGAGATCCGCCTCTGTATCAACGCCCGCAGGCACGGGCTCCGGCGCACACTCCACCTGTATCCACACATCGTTCTCCAGCGCGCGCAACTGCTCCAAAGACTCACTCAACTCTGCTTTCGCGGGCGGCCATGCAACGAACTGCCGCAAAAATCCTGCCCGGTAACTATAGAGGCCAACGTGACGGAATACAGGAGCAGGCGCATTGTCCCCGCGCTTTGCAGGAATACAACTTCGAGAGAAATACAGTGCCCTGCCCGATTCGCTCGCCACGACCTTCACTATAGACGGCTCATCAGCCTCAGACCGGTCCACCAGCTCCATCAAGGTCGCGATACCTGCTTTGGGGTTTTCCTCGAGCATAGCCACCACACGTCGGATATTAGCCACCGGCATCAGCGGCTCGTCGCCTTGAAGGTTGACGACAATCTCATCATCGGCCCAATCAAGGAGCTCTGTGACCTCAGCGAGACGGTCTGTGCCTGACACGTGATCTGTCTTCGTTATGACTACCTCAGCCCCTCTAGACATCATCTCAACGGCAATGCGCTCGTCATCAGTCGCCACGACAACGACACTCGCTCCTGCATCCATTGCGCGTTCCCATACCCAAGCCACCATGGGCTTGCCGGCAATGGGTAACAATGGCTTACCGGGTAAACGTTTCGAGCCATAGCGCGCGGGAATAACAATATTGAATGACATCAGGCTAATCCGTGTGCGCCTTCGTGGGCAGTAGCCGGGTTAATTGATCTAGCAATGATGGCGGTAACATCACATCAATTTCCACCACCCAAACACGAGGATCTATGGGTACCGAGAGTTTGACAGCATCCTTGGCGGTCACGAGGATCACGTCTTGTTCCAACGTATCCAGCGCGCGCTTGGGGAGCTCGGCATGATCGTGCACGGCATGCTCGTGGATGCTCAGACCACTGTCGCGGAGCATCTCGAAAAATTGCCCAGGCTGACCTAAACCAGTCACTGCCGCCACGACCTGACCGACCCATTCGTCGACGCACCTCCGCCAAAGCTGCAACCGGCCAGTCGCCATGTGACGAGCGTTGACAGGTTGATAGGCAAATCGGCGGTCAGCGTTGGCACTGTTCCTCTCCAGAATCCAATCCACTGAGCACAAGCGATCAACGGGTTCACGCAACGGCCCGGCAGGTAAAAGTCGTCCGTTACCCAGACCTCGCTCCGCATCCAGCACTGCAATTTCCACGTCACGCGGCATCGCATAATGCTGCAAGCCGTCGTCAGAGAGCACGACGTCAATTTCTCCCCGCTCAATCAAACTCATTACTGCCCGCCGGCGATCAGGACACACCATGACCGGCACGCCCAACTGCTGCCTGATTAACAATGGCTCGTCGCCTACGACTCGCGCATTGTCTTGATGCTCGACCAAACGAGGCTCGCGGCAGCTCTCTCCGCCATAACCACGGCTAACTACACCAATACGATACCCGCGCTGCAGCAACCAACGTCCTAACGCAATGAGAACCGGCGTCTTACCCGTTCCACCGGCGGTCAAGCCACCGACTACCAGCACACTGACTCCCTCCAAGGTGCTGTGCTTAGCGAGTGCCCTTGCGCGGCGACGGGCAACGACCCAGTGGACCGGCCATGACAAAGGGATAAGTAACACTGACAGGGGGCTGAACCCGTACCAGGCATTGTTCAGAACTCGCTCCAGGGCGCTGCGCAGCGAACTCATTGTTGCCCAAAGCCCTGCTGATAGAGGCTCGCATACAGGCCATTTTCAGTCATCAGTGAATCGTGGGTATCTGCTGCCAAAATCCGCCCCTGATCCATAACAACGATGAGGTCCGCACGCTCAACGGTAGAAAGCCGATGTGCAATCACCAAAGTCGTTCTGCCGGTTGCCACCTGCTCCAATGACGCCTGAATAGCTGCCTCGGATTCGTTGTCGAGAGCTGAAGTAGCCTCATCAAGAATCAAAATAGGTGCGTCCTTCAGGACGGCACGGGCGATCGCCAACCGCTGCCGCTGGCCTCCAGAAAGCTCATCGCCGCCGTTACCCAGCACGGTATCCAATCCCTCGGGTAACGCCTCAACAAAGTCCCATGCCTGAGCAGTTTCTAGCGCCTGCCGCAGGGAGGCATCATTTGCCCTATGCTTATGACCAAAGGCCACATTGGCGCGAATCGTATCGCTAAAAAGCACAATCCGCTGCGATACCAGCGCGATCTGCCTGCGTAAATCAGCCAGGCGGAAGTGCTCGATCGGGGTGCCGTCAAGCTGTATACCACCCGAGGTCGGGGCGTAAAAGCGACACAGTAAGTGCATCAAAGTCGACTTACCCGCACCAGAGCGACCGACAAAGGCCACCATTTTTCCGGCAGGTATCTCCAGACTGACCTCGTTCAAGACGATGCGATGATCGCCCGGGTAGCCAAAACTCACGCCATCAAAGTGGATATCGCCGCGCGCATGATCTAACTCTAGCTGGCCACCGTCACGCTCTGGTGACGTGTCGATCTGGGCGAACAGGTCCTCAGATGCCGCCAGACCGCGCTGAATAATGCTCTGCACATTGGTCAAGGTCCTGATCGGCTTGCCCAACTGTGTCGCGGCGGCAATAAACGCTACGAGTGACCCTGGCGAAAAGCCCGAGAGGATTTTGGGATCCAACGCGAACCAGAACAGAATCGCCAATGCGATCGCCAATAAAATCTGTGCAATCGGAGTCGATACAGCCTGAACAAATGCCAGCTTCAAACTCTGTATCCGATTGAACTGACTTGCCGCATAAAAACGTGCGGCCTGCTGGTCAGCGGCCGCGAACATCCTGATTTCGTCGAACGCACTCATACTCTCGTTACTAAGCTGGGTAACCTCTCCCATTGAATCCTGAATCCTCCGGCTGTAACGCCTAAAGTGCCGGCCAACTACCAGCACCACACCGGCAATTGCGGGCGTCACCGCGAAGAAAACCAGCGTGAGCTGCCAGTTGAGGTAGAGCATGTATGCGACCAAAGCCACTACGGTGAGTCCGTCACGGATGATTGTCTTCAGTGCCTCTGACGAGGCGCCACTGACCTGCTCGACGTTAAAGGTCAGTTTCGACACCAACTCGCCGTGGGTGTAGCGATCGATTACCTGTTTGGGAACACGAATCAGCGCGTCAAATACCTCAGTCCGGAGCCGATGAACCACACCGCGGGCGACGATATTCATAAAGTAATTGCCAAGGAAGTAGCCCACTGCACGAACCAGCGCCAAAACAATGGCCGCTGCGGGCACCGCAATGCGGGCATAGTCCACCGCACTCATATCGCCCTGCGGCCATAGACTGTGAACTGCCTGCGACACCAGCCCGATGCCCATGTGCGAGGACTCACCCAATGAATCTAGCAAAAACTGGGTTAGGTCGGCTAATAATACGTTGGCAACTGAATACCCTATAAATCCCACGATACTGAGCACAAAGGCGACGCCATAAATCGCGACATATTTCAGTAGACGCCGGTAAAGTGCGATATCGCTTGGCTGTCCATTTTTCTGACTCACTGCGTACTCACTTATTGATCATCGATTAAGTAGCGATGGTGGGACGCTATTGCTCTCACGCATGACTTCTCTACCCTGATGGTATTTTGCTAATCGAGCAACCAAACTTTCGCCCAGAGGAGAGCCCCGACGAAGGCTCTGCAGGCGCTGCACATCTAGGCCACCAGCACGGAGTCTCTGCGACACAGTCGCCAGAGGGTGCATTGGCACAACTCGCGGTTTATTCAGCGCGAAAGGGCGCTCAATACAAATTGCGAGGGCCACGACAGAACACACGACGATGAATGGCATGACCCAATCGCCGGCCGCCGGTACTTCATACACAGAGAGACCTCCTTGAGATCATCTGAGTATACCGATCAGCTGGATTCAGCCCCAGAAGCGGTTTTGGCAGGTATTTACGTCAATAATAGGAACGTGGCAGACCACGTCCGAGGTTGAAAAACGTTACATAGCTGATTTTTGTGCAGCCAAGGGATAATCTCAACCGCACTACTGCTGATAGGCGGGCATTGCTAAGCAAATTAAGCCCCCTTGCTACACTGAGGGCATACAGCGCCCGTCAAGATTTCGTCGGAACATTAGAACTGATTAGCAAGATCACTTTGAAAGCTGCTGACCTGATCAGCCGCATCTTTAGAAGTTTTTGGTCAAATCGGTTAACCAAGCGTCTACACTAGGGTAATTATCGTAAGTTCCAATCACCCGCACGATGCCAAAGAAACAGCTCAATAAGTGGATGCCCACATCGGGTAACATGCGCCAGCATCGCTCGCTGAGAGTGTTTTCTCATTGGTTTGAAAATACCCAACTCTGGCAACTGAGCCGCCATACGACGGCCAAGGCGTTCGCAATCGGCTTGTACTGCGCAATGCTGCCAGTCCCCGGGCAGATGTTCATAGCTGTTGCGCTCGCCATTGTGTTTACCGCAAACGTGCCGCTCAGCTTCTCTCTGATCTTCATCACAAACCCACTGACCATGCCGGCTATTTACTTCGCCTCCTACAAGTTGGGTGCCTGGGTGCTCGGCACCGAACCACTCGATATTGAATTTGAAGCCTCATGGACGTGGTTCATTCAGTATCTAGACGAGATCTGGCTCCCACTGCTGCTGGGGTCCCAAGTGCTTGGGGTAGCGCTGGGCATACTGGGTTACGTGTTCATCGACCTGTTCTGGCGCAACGCCATTCGCCGCCAGTGGAGAGCGCGACGCTCAGAACGAGGTTAGTGAGCGAGTGTCTGTGCGATCGGCAGTGAGGATGCCCTGAGCGCCGGCAGCGTGGCCGCCAGCACTGACAGCGCAACCGCGATCAAACTAGTTGCGACAAAGTCCTGCCAGCGAATGTCAACTGGCACAAAAGAGAGAGGGTAGACATCCGTCTGCAGGAGCGGCACGTTAAGCCATCGCTCAATGAATAGCGCCGCATCAGGCGCGAGCGATGCGAGCGCATAGCCCAGTGCCGCCCCCAGCGCCGCGCCGACAAAGCCAATGAGTCCGCCCTGCAGAAAAAAGATCACCGCTACGTCACGCCCTCTCCCGCCTAACGCCATCAGCATCGCCACCCCTTTGCGGCGATCGGTCACCACCAGCATGAGCGACGACACGACATTAAAAGCCGCCACGAAAATGACGATAAACAGTATCAACCCAACAAGATCGCGCGAGAGCTGAATGGCCGAGTATAAATTACCGTGGGTTGCCCGCCAGTCTGTTACCTGCAAGTGCGAAGGAACAGACTGATAAAGAGACCACCGCCAGTCTCCCGAGGCGAACACATCGTGCAACTGTACGGCCATCCCCGCTTGCACACTGGGCCCAGTAATGAACGGTAACAAAGCGCGTCGGTTTACCAGCGCTAACATCTCATCAAGCTCTGTACCGGAGTCGAGAATACTTGTCAGCGTCACTGTGAGAGGTGCGTAGGTTGACTCGGCGCCCGCAGGCAAAATAAACGTTACCCGGTCACCTAGCTCAAAGCTCAACCGCGAGGCCAGCGCAGCACCCAACACCAGAGACTGCTCATTCCAATCTGTCACCGCGGGCATCAATAAGTCTCCGTAAGCGAGAAGCGCCTCGACTTCAATGCCGGTCAGCCTAGTGGCAGCCACGGTCTGCCCGCGCATCAGCAAGCCATCTGCGCTGACAAAGGGGCGCAGCGATGAAACCGCAGGGTCCGCTTTCAAATCAGCTTGCAGTTGCTGCCACTCAGTAAAGGTGCCGTTAGCTGTGATCTGCACGTGGGGGATAAGTGCCAGAATGCGCTCTCGCATCTCCCGATCAAATCCGTTCATAACTGACTGCACCGCCAGCAAGAGTGCAATGGCTAACGCGATACCTACAATCGAGACGCGCGATAAAAAGGCTGATAGGCCCCTACCAGAGTCTAAGGTTTGTCGCAGTGCCAGCTGCCATTGGAGTGACCAGGGCACGACTACGCGCTCAGCCTGCCATCTGCGAGCGTCAACTGGCGGTCCATGCGTGCAGCGATGTCAGAATCGTGTGTCACCACCACAAACGCGGTGTCCAAAGATCGGAATGCAGTCATGATCGTCAGCACCTGCTCAGCCGTTTGCGGGTCAAGATTACCCGTGGGTTCATCCATCAACACACAGGCCGGTTGGTTAATAAGGGCTCGTGCGATAGCGACCCGCTGGCGCTCTCCACCAGATAGCGCCGCAGGGCGATGCGTAGCGCGATGTGACAAACCCAGCTGATCCAACAAATCGATAGCACGCGCCTCCGCGGCCGCCTTCGTCATGCCGCCGATTCGGGCAGGCATCGCAACACTCTCAAGTGCAGTGAACTCTGCCAAAAGGTGATGCATTTGAAATACAAACCCAAGCCGCTGGTTCCGCCAATGAGTGCGTTCCAACTCAGATAAACCGGGCATTGCTTTACCGGCCACCTCTACTTCGCCTACCGTTGGAACATCTAGCCCGCCCAGCAGGTTCAGCAAGGTCGATTTACCCGCACCTGAAGCTCCGACAATGGCCAACCACTCGCCCGCGCCCACTTCCAAGTCGAGATCTTCCAATACGGTGATCGTCCGCTGACCGTCAGAATATGTTTTGGTCAGCTTCACAGCAGACAAAACTGACTGCTCAAACATAGTTTAGTGCCTCCGCGGGAGGAATACGGGACGCACGCCAAGCCGGATACACACTGGCCATCAAGCTTAGTAACAGCGCGACCAGCACTACTGCGACAACATCGCTCCACATCAGAACGGAGGGCACCCCGCCAATGTAATAAACCGCAGGATCAAATAACACCGTGCCCGAAACCTGCTCCACCCAGAGCGATAAATCCGACACGGATAGGGAAAGACTTATCCCCAGCAAAGTTCCTGCGGCGATTCCGATGACGGCCAGTACAAGTCCGTGACCCAAGAATATGGCCAACAAATTCCACGTCGTAAGACCCAGCACCTGAAGGATGGCAATATCACTGCGTTTCTCGGTGACTGACATAGTCAGAGTGGAAATCAGATTGAAGGCGGCGACCAAGATAACAGAGGTTAACAGAACACCGACCGTGAGTTTTTCCATCTTGATCGCTGAAAACAGCGAGCCGTGAGAAGATCGCCAGTCCCGTATGTGGGGGGGGTCTGTGGTCATTGCGGAGAGACCCTCGCCAACCAGTGGCGCGATATTGCGGTCAGCCAAACGAAGCTGCACCCCACGCTCACCAGCGGATCCAAAGAGTTTACGAGAGGTGAGTTCCGACGCATAAACAAAGCGCGCATCGGGTGGCGCTCCCACTGCGAAAATGCCGACCACACGAACAGATCGTATTCTGGGAAACACACCCATCGGGCTTACGCTCAAGCGAGGCAACAACATTTCGACATCGTCGCCAACCTGCACGCGAAGCAGCCTTGCGAGATCAGCACCGAGTACGACAGAAAAAAGGGCCGCCTCGAGGCTTTCAATATCGCCCTCGATCATGTGTGGCGGTAAAGCGATGACGTCACGCAGTCCGCTGGAAGGGACGCCGACAACTTCTGCACCGCGACTCCTATTACCGGAACGTAGCAAAGCAGTACCCTTGGCAAATGAAGTTGCAGCAATGACGTCTGCTTGGGTCTCGGCACGCTCCACCCATTCCTCGAGAGCAGCCGGGCTCGTATCGGTAGGCACCAAAACCATATCAGGTGTCACCGATAGCAGCCGTTGATGAAGTTCTCCAGAGAAACCATTCATCACCGACAATACGGTGATCAATGCTGCGACGCCCAACATCATTCCGAGAAGCGATGCCAACGCAACAAAGCGAGTAAAGCGGCGCTGTCCGCGCCCGAAGCTAAAGCGAAGTATCACTTCCCAGCACAAAGACATGTTCGAGGAGGCGTCTAGGCGGCCAGCGTTGCGGTGAGCTAGTCTGCGCCCATCGAGGGCGGCGTAAACTGACGAACAGCGGGGGCATCGCTGTTACTGTCACATCGCTGTGGATCCCCGCCACAAATCTCGCACTCCTGATCGATGCCGACAGCACCCAGCCCACCGCAGGAGCCTTTAATCGGGGCACGACCAAATATGACCCCCACAGCCATCGAAGCCATAATCATCACGAACACCAGTAGAGCGAGCACAAAAGTCATCGCAGGACCTCTCCACCATAGCTGATCAAGGCGTTTTCTCCACTAGCCATTTAGCCATTGCCGGACTAGCGATCGCTTCAAGCGATTCGTCAGTGCGCCTCAGCAAAAAAAAAGCCAAACCACGTTGCTTTGCAACCGCCATGGCGCGGTCAGAACCGAGCACAGTCAGTGCGGTTGCCCAAGCGTCTGCCATCATCGCAGAGCCGTGCACCACTGTCACGGACACAACGTCATGTTGAATAGGATAACCAGTGCGTGGGTCAATCAAATGTGAGTAGCGGCGCCCATCTCTCTCAAAGAAGTTCCGATAATCGCCGGAGGTAGCGATACCCGCATCGGTCACAGCCAGCGCTGCCTGCACACCGCCTCGCGCACCTGCATCAGGCCGCTCTACCGCAATACGCCACTCGTCACGGCGCGGACTCTGGCCCTGAACCCAGACTTCACCACCAACCTCTAACATGAAGTGGGATATACCTAGCTCTGTCAATGCATCGGCGCCTAGGTCGACGGCATAACCTTTGGCCAGAGAAGAAAAATCTAATTTGAGGCCTTTGACTCGCTTACTGAGCTCCCGCGTAGTGGAATCCCACTGCATATTCACAACGCCTGTGCGCTCCCTCGCTTCGGCGATCTCCACCTCGGTTGGAAAGGAGGTCGGTCCCTCCGGTCCGAAACCCCAAACATCAGAGAGCGCGCTGACCGTCACATCGTAGGCTCCGTCCGTGCTCTTGTACAAGGCGAGCGCGGCAGATAAGACGTAGGCGAAGTCCCAATCGACCTCCAACACGGAATCGACATCGCGATGATTGAAGTCACTGATCACGCTATCAGGGTCGTAGTGATTCATGCTTCGGTTAACGAGCTCGAACACTCCATCAACCACTGACTGAACCTGTGCGGGAGTCACTCCCTCCGGTGGTTCTCGGTAGGTCAGGGACCAAGTCGTACCGAATATGCTACCCGCCAATTGAGTCGGCCGACTATCGCTCCCGCAAGCCGCCAGACAGCAAAAGGCCAGCACAAGTGCTGGCCTTGTAAAACGTTTGATTGCGGCCGTCTTCATCCGCCGAAGTCGTCGAGGAAGATATTCTCTCGCTCTACACCGAGATCGAGCAACATGTTGATCACAGCAGAGTTCATCATTGGTGGTCCACACATATAGTACTCGCAGTCCTCCGGTGCAGGGTGATCTTTGAGGTACTGCTCGTAAAGCACGTTATGGATGAAGCCTGTCAGTCCCTCCCAGTTATCCTCAGGCTGCGGGTCGGACAGCGCCACGTGCCACTCGAAGTTGTCGTTCTCGGCATCGAGCCCGTCGTAGTCCTCGACATAAAACATCTCTCGCAGGGAACGCGCCCCATACCAAAAGCTGATCTTTCGATCAGTCCTGATGCGCTTCAGCTGGTCAAATAAGTGCGACCGCATAGGCGCCATGCCCGCCCCGCCGCCGATGAACACCATCTCGTTGTGGGTTTCTTTTGCGAAGAACTCACCGAACGGGCCATAAACATTAACTTTATCACCGGGCTTAAGGTTAAACGCCCAACTCGACATGATTCCCGGTGGTATGCCCTCGCTACCAGGAGGCGGAGTCGCGACACGAATATTGAATTTCACGACACCCTTCTCTTCCGGGTAGTTGGCCATTGAATAAGCTC
>MDTG01023127.1_pt1 | contig 10616 bp, 13 predicted proteins | sample 811421 | NCBI WGS metagenome assembly MDTG01 (sample SAMN05326645, study PRJNA326480) | marine metagenome | isolation source: seawater | place: Pacific Ocean: South East | collected 2011
GGGCCCCTAGGGCTAAAGGATGTCAGTTTTGAAGGTTCGGATAGTTTGGATAATCCAGAGGATGTTTTTAAATAGATATGTCTATGTTTGCTTGTACTGCTTATTTTGCACAGGAGCCGCGGTTCACACAACTGGGGACAAACTAAAGCGCCCAGATCTAAATGATGCTGATCAGGTTCGAGTTAAAAAGGTTACTGCATTAGCTTTTGGCAAGGAGCGCTATGAAATGTTGTCTGGTGGGGCCGGTACGTCTCTGGCCTCACCAACCATTAATTCGTTTTCTTTTGCAGCTAAAAACCTGTCTTTCGAGGGTCGACAAAAATTTCAGATTGGAAATGGCTTGTTTACCAAGGTATGGGTGTCGTCCCCCTCGTCCACGAAGGCATCGGATGGCCTGGGTCCATTGTTTAATGTTAGGTCATGTCAGAGATGCCACTTAAAGGATGGAAGGGGACACCCACCAACTAATGAGTTGGATTTAAATGCGTCAATGGTCTTACAGCTCTCCATAAATGGGTCGAAAGAGTCTCCAGAATCTAGTAAAACCAGCTACGTGTCGGTTTTACCCGACCCAAAGTATGGTTTTCAATTGCAGGACAATGCAGTAAGTGGTGTATTAGCCGAGGGCACTTTCTCAGTTGTTTACGAGGAAACAGATGTTAATTTGAAAGGTGGAGGTACCGTCAAATTGAGGCGACCGCTGTATCAATTGAAACAATTAGCCTATGGCCCTTTAGACAGTAGAACAAGAATTTCTCCCCGAGTTGCTCAGCCGATGATAGGAATGGGGCTGTTGGAGGCGATTCACGCACATGACATATTGAATCTTGCAGACCCCTCGGATAAAAATAGCGATGGAATTTCAGGAAAGCCTAGTTGGGTCTTCGACATATCCTCGGGTAAAAAGGTTTTGGGGCGTTTCGGTTGGAAAGCCGGGCAACCAACAGTGCGATCTCAAACTGAGTCGGCATTTTTAACAGACATGGGTTTATCTACTGAGCGTCTCAACAGGCCCTGGGGTGATTGCACTAAGAAGCAAACGGAATGTAGAAATAAAATTCATGGTGACTCTTCTGCTGAAGTAGGTATAGAGGTTCCTAAGAAATTTTTAGAATTTGTCACATTTTATGCTAAGAATTTGGCTGTTCCTGCTAGAAGGGATATCAATAATCCCCAGGTTATAGCTGGGAAGAGGGTCTTTATGGAAGCGGGTTGCAGTGGTTGTCATGTGCCAAAGTTTGTTACGAGTCGAGATGCGGAGCAGAAAGAGCATCGTTTTCAGCTCATTTGGCCGTATACGGATCTATTACTGCATGATATGGGAGAGGGGCTTGCAGATGGGCGGCCTATCGGAAATGCGAATGGGAGAGAATGGAGGACTGCTCCCTTGTGGGGTATCGGGTTAACTAAAATAGTTAATGGACATACAAACTTTCTGCATGATGGGAGGGCTCGTAATCTTTTAGAGGCAGTTGTCTGGCACGGTGGTGAAGCAAAGGCATCGAGAGACCGGGTTATACAGATGGCACCAGAAAAACGACAGGCACTTATCAGATTTCTTGAGTCTTTGTAGGTTCCCCTGAAATATCAGATCATTAGCAAAGGCTTGGTGTAGCATAAAAACAACAAACTCCAACGGTTTTCATTGCTTTTTCTTGGCCACATCCCTATAGTGGTGAGTGGTAATAAGTATCATTATTATTATAGATATTACTATGATTATAGTAATAGATTAGATATTGCAATCACGGAGATAAAATAGATGAAACAGTTAAAACTGGTACTACCTCTGATTTTGGGATTGGCCTTGCCAATGTCCACTTGGAGTCAGACTATAGAGGAAAGGCTAGACGCAATCGAAGACGCTTTGGCGACTGACGGTGGTGGAGCTAGCAAGACGACTCTTGGTGGATACGGTGAATTACACTATAACGCAGGAGATGACACCGCGGACGATAAGATAGATATTCATCGCTTTGTTCTATTCGTAGGACATGAATTTAATGAAGATATTAAGTTCTTTTCTGAGTTCGAAATAGAGCACTCACTTGCCTGTGCAGACGATGATGACTGTCCTGGTGAAGTGGAGATGGAGCAGATGTATGTCGATGTTGACTACGGCGATGGGCTTCACACGCAATATGGTGTTTTCTTAATTCCCGTTGGTATCTTAAACGAAACACACGAGCCTGACTCCTTTTACGGTGTTGAAAGAAATGGCGTTGAGAAAAACATTATTCCATCCACTTGGTGGGAGGCTGGTATTAAATTTACCAAAGATAACGGAAATGGTATTACTTTAGATGGAGCAATCCACTCGGGTATGGAAATTCCAACAACTGGTAAAGTTCGTAGTGGTCGTCAGAAAATTGCCAGTGCCGTTAACAACAACTGGGCATACACAGCACGGGTCAAGAAATCTTCTCCCGGAATGGAAATGGCATTTACTTATCACAATCAGACCGATGCATACCAGTCGAAGCAAGCAACTGAGTTGTCAGCGCAGCTAATGTCCGCTCATATCGACTACACATGGAATGCATGGCAATTGCAAGCCTTAATAGCCGAATGGAGTCTCGATAATAAGACTCTTGAAGACGCTGGTAAAGGCAAGCAAACAGGTCAGTACCTAACTATTGGTTATAAAGTAAATGATCAAGTAGCATTGTTTGGTCGTTATGAAATGTATGATGTTACAGCTGGGGATAGCACAGATTCCGAGGTTCGCATTGATACATTTGGAATAAACTATTACCTTCATCCGCGAGTTGTTCTTAAGGCTGATTGGCAAGCAGAAAGCTATGCTGACTCCTCTAAAGATGACGACGTCATGAATTTGGGATTTGGATATAGTTTCTGATAAATCGTTTTGAGATTTGTCTTTTTGAAAGAACGAGTGAAGTTTCAAGAGTAATATAATGCCAACGCTGCTCCTCTCTTTACTCGTTCTTTTATCTTCTCAGACCTTCGCTGCAGAAGTGTATTTGCCGCCGGAGAAATTTCTAGAAAATCATTTCGGTGAAGCGATACCAAAGGCCTCCAAATTGTGGGTGAAGGGGGAAGTTCGTGACGCATTTAAAAAAATAATGAGTCGCAAGGGTCCACGACTGCTTAAGTATTGGAAAAATGACACAAAAACAGTCTGGATATTGGAAGAAATTGGGAAAGCCCAACCTATAACCACGGGTTATGTGGTTGAAGCAGATAAAATTACCCAAGTCAGGATTTTAATTTATCGTGAAACTCACGGGTACGAAGTCCGGCACCCCACGTACACAAGTCAATTTGAGGGGGCGACTTTGTTAGAAATGACCAAATTAGATCGTCAAATTGATGGTATTGCAGGAGCAACATTATCCCATCGAGCTTTGACCAAGATGGCTAAACTAGCACTATTTTTAGATTCCCACGTAAGAAAAAAATAACTGACAGCAAATAAGAGGTTAAAAATGGCATTTGGGCATCCCACCTTGAAACCACGTAGAAGATTTTTAAAGATACTTGGCACGGCATTGTCCTGCGGATATGCCGGGGTTTTACCGGCCGTAGAAAGATTAAAGATCCACAAGAGGCAAGGTGTATTGCTTGGTGCTGATACAGAGATCCAACTTTATCATCCAGTCAAGAGCGAGGCCGAGAGATTATTTGCCCTTTGCTTTAGTGAAGTGTCCCGCTTGGAGAAAATTTTTAGTCTTTATGATAAAAATTCAGCAATTAGCGAGCTTAATCGAGAGGGTAGAATTTCAGAGGCCCCCAAGGAACTCTTGGAGCTTGTGGAAACATCAATACATCTCAGCAAATTAACGGAGGGGGCGTTTGATATTACAGTGCAGCCGCTTTGGGAATTTTATAATAAATTCTTCACACAAAACCCAAATTCTTTGGATGGGCCCAGTTTGGAGCAAATAGAACAGGTTTTAGCGAGGGTGGGATATAACAAACTCTATATATCAAATAAAGAGATAACCTTGGGGATGGAAGGAATGGGTATAACATTAAATGGGATTGCCCAGGGCTACATTACCGACAGGGTCACTCAAATATTAGCTGAAAATGGATTATCTAATTTGTTAGTGAATATGGGGGAGTACCGAAGTCTGGGCAAGCATCAGGATGGGACGAGCTGGCGAATGGGTCTGGCTGACCCGGAAAGGCCTTGGGACTATAATAGGATTGTTAATTTAGAAAACGCCGCTCTCGCCACCTCTGGGGGGTATGGGAGCCCGTTTAGTAAAGATATGCATCATCATCATCTTTTGTGCCCCATAACAGGACGGAGCAGAAATGTATTTAGGAGTATTTCTGTTATAGCGCCTACGGCGACTCAGGCTGATGCGTTATCAACAGCGCTTTATGTGGTACCTGCTGAAAATCAAACCAGAGTACGATCACGGTTTCAAAAAGCTGAGGTCATTACACAGACTTAAATAATTAAATAATTAATATAATCTATTTGACATAGCAAATGAGAATAGTTATCATTCGTATTAAGTAAGAACGTGGTTGCTTCGGCTCCTCCTAGTAGACGTGCAACCATTGTAGGTGCTCTGGCCCCCGGATGGTTATCCCATTCTAACCAAATGGGGGTTAGGGTTTTTTATAAAGAGATTTGGTTTTTTATATCTTTCGTAAAATGAATATGAGTCAAGGATTATCCATCGAAAGCAGTGTTGATGTTGGCGAACTTACGGGGGGAGAAATATTCATGGTTTGGGCTATTAGGCATTGGGTAGGTTCGGTGTTAAATAATGTTAACCCAGAATCCGTGCTTGTGTGTGGATGTGAATCGGTCTCAATGGAGGGCTTAGCAAAACCAATAAATATGCTCATGTCGTCCGTACTACCCAATTCAATAGACCTCCGCTGGGCTACATGTATGATGTATCGCGGACTTGTGCCCGGTGAGAAAAATATATTGCATTCGATTTACTTAGTTCAAAACCATTGGCTCGACAAGACTCTCCAGTTCTCTAAAACTTGGTTGAATGTTTCAGTTTGTAGCAAAACCCTCGATCATATTTCGATTATTGCTAATATCTTTGGAAACAAAAATCATAGGTTTCCTTCAAGGAAATACAACTTCATACCCTCAGTTCCATTTGCTACGAACGGTGCGAGGGTGCACTAATATGTTTGAAAGATCTAGAAAGGCTCCTCCAAAATGTGTATGCCAATAACTCCTCCCATTGAGATTGAGGTATACGCATCGCGGGCGCTCTAACCCCCTCAGCTCAACGCGCACGGGCCGAGGGGGTAGAGTTTTCTTGGCAGAAAAGTTTTTCCTTCAAGAATTGACAATCATTATTATTATTATTACGCTTACTGGGTTAGTTCATTCAAGAGATATAGATTATGTATGTCTGCGTCTGTAACGGTGTTACTGAAACTCAAATTAAAGAAACCCTGAATGCAAAGCAGGGGTCTCTGGAGAATTTGCGTAAAGAATTGGGGGTTGGTCAAGAGTGCGGATGTTGCATCAGCATAACCCTGGAACTAATCAAACAAAAACGAGTCGAATCTTCTGCATCTTTCGGGTAGACTGCCTATCTGGCATTGTATTACCCTAGTTTTTTGAAACTTTACTTGAATGGGAGGTTCCACTATGCAGGGGAACGAGCAAGTTATTAAGCATCTAAATATAATTCTTAAAAATGAGTTGACTGCTATTAATCAGTATTTTTTACACTCTCGAATGTTTAAAGATTGGGGGTTGGCACGAATAGCAGAATATGAGTATGGTGAGTCTCTCGATGAAATGCGCCATGCCGATAAGCTGATAGAACGTATCTTGTTTCTAGAAGGCCTGCCAAACTTACAAAGCTTAGGAAAGCTTTTTATTGGAGAAAATTTGGCGGAATGCCTAAATTGTGATCTTAGGTTGGAGCGTTTGGCTCATCCACCTTTATTAGAAGCCGTGTCTTATTGTGAATCAGTTTCCGATTATGTTTCAAGGGAAATTTTCGAAAGCATTCTGGAAAGTGAGGAAGAACATATAGATTTTCTAGAGACTCAAGTTGGGCTAATAGATAAGGTGGGCATTGAAAATTATACCCAGTCTCAAATAGCAAAGCCTTAGACATTACCTATTTTTGTGGGGACTCCGGAAATAATTCAAGGCCTGTCACCCTTTGGTTAACTCTTTAACCATGTTTTCTAGAATTTGGATTTTCGAGTTCAAATCCAGTATTTCTATTTGTAGGGTTTGCAGGGATATTGTGTTCTCTTTATCCGGAGATACATCAAGGGAGTCCTCCTCCTTGGGTTTTTTTTCCTTTTCACTGTGATTTTTTGTGACAGGAGCTCTGCTTTTGATAGCAAATATTTTGATATCTCTATTAATCCCTTTCATTTGTATGGAAGGTCGATCTTCGACAACCAACATATCTTGTGTATGAGCATAAGTTTCATGGCTTATTAAAATGCCATTAGCCTCTGCAGCTGCTTCGAGTCTCTGAGCTACATTAACTTGCCCGCCAATGATGGTATATGTAAGTCTCTGATTGCTACCAAAATTACCCACGTTACAATAACCAGTGTTAATGCCCATCCGGATCTCAAAGGGATGCAGAAACCCACCATTGCGCCATTTTTTGTGCAAAACCTTCATCTTCTCTTGCATCTGTAAAGCCATTTCCACGCAAGACCTAGCATCTTCGTGTTCACCTTTGCTATCGGGATCCCCAAAAAAAACCATCATGGCGTCACCAATATACTTGTCGATGGTGGCGCCACAGGCCAGTGCTATCGCCGTCATTTCCGAGAAATACTCATTGAGATATTTTGTGAGGTCCTCTGGCTGTAAATCTTCCGAGATAGTAGTAAAGTTTTTAATATCACTAAAAAACACCGTTAATTTTCTACGCCGAGTAGTTATTCGAGTATCATATTTCCCGGAAAGCAGAGCCTGATGAATCTGCGGAGGAATATATTTTCCGATCTGTTCGGATAGCACTACTAGTTTTTCCTTTTGCTGTTGCGCATCTTTTTTTTGGTTTTCAGCGTCATTAAGAACTTCCTTTAACATGTCATCCTTCAGTTGATTTCTACGATGATTTATCAGGGTGTCAACTGAATTTTCGCTTCTCCTGGATTTGAATTCTACGTTGATTGAGAAGGCACAGAATCCATCTTTAATTTTTGTATGTCGCTTGTCTTGCCTTAATTTGTATGTCCAGTGTTTTGCAAAATATACGCAAAAAACATATTCTAGAATACCCACAAGGAAATGGTATTGGTGAGACAACCATGTTGAATATGAAGTTACTCTAAAGGAGGTGTTAGAAAGCTTTTCGTAGGAGTTTCCAAAATTGTAGGGGTTTTGTTTGTTAGCTTCCTTAATGACTCGATCGCCCTCTGATACATATGAGTTAAACATAGCCTCCAGGGCGACATGCTGCATTTTCTCATCATTCGATTCGAATTTGGCTGACTGCTTTTCATATGTTTTTTTAGTATTTTTGTGGTCAATAATAATTTCGCCAGTATTGAAACCAATCGCCGTTAAGGCTTTCCCCCCAAATCGATCAAATACTGCTTTATGAATTTCACTTCGTAGTTGGTAGGAGTAAAACTTCTTTTCATCTATTTTTTTTATGCCGTATTCAGCTAAAACTTGTGTGCCAATTTCCCCTAATGATGCCATTGTTTGGATAGTTCCTTGAATAACCTTCCCAGTGATCAAAATCCTGTCGTCAAGTTTCTTAAAGTTGTTCTTCATTTTAAAAAATCTTAGTTATTAGTTATATTAAAAAAATCCTGTGGTTTATGGATAGAGACTTTTTCTTTCTATTGTAATCTCTCATTATAAGGCTGCTCTTTATCAGGTCAAATCACGAAGACACCCTTAATAAAATATTTTCTAGAGACAGTATTCTGCTATCTTTGTTTTAGTCGGGTTTTTGGTCACCGACGAATAATTTTTGTGTCATTATTAAGGCTACGATTGGAATTATTGATAAGACTGTCAAAAACAAAAAGGCACCGTCATAACCGAGCATAGAGGCTTGGCGGTCAACCTCTTGTTCGAGTTGCGCCAGCAATTGATTTCTTGAATTGGTCGAGGGAGTATGATTGATCATCTGGGAATACCAGGTAATGTTTGGTATTAGATCGGCGCGTGATATTCCGTTACTAATAAAATATACGACTAGCGTTATAGATACCCCTAGGCTACTGCACATGCTACGGATGAGGTTCATTATTGCCGATGCCTCGGTTCGTTTATCAGGGGATGAGCCGTAGAAAGCAATCTCTTGGGTTGGTAGCATAATGAACGCCCCACCTACTCCTTGTAAGAGTCCGGTCCATATAATCTTCCATTCAGTGACATCAAGGCTCCAATGGGACATTTCATAGTTAGATATTGCGAGTAATGAGAACCCGAAGCCCATCAAGATCCGTGCATCCACCTTTCCCGATAGGCGACCCGCAATCAAAAGAGATATTACTAGGCCAATTCCTCTAGGCATTTGCAAAAGTCCGACCAGATCGACTGGATAACCTATAAGATCCTCCAGAAAAACAGGCATAACTACCAGAACAGGTGTTTGGAGAATTCCATAAAACCCCATTAGCATCATGCCTATTCTAAATTGTCGAATATACAGTATTCTGGGGTTTAGAAATGGTTCCCGAGTAGATATTGCGTGCATAAAAAAAAGGTAAAGGGCTAAGCCAGCCACTAAGGCTTCTACTATAATTTCAGTTGACTCAAACCAATCGAGGCGATGACCCCGGTCAGCCATTATCTGTAGAGCGCCTACGCCAATAGATAGGGTAAGAAATCCGAACCAATCTAGTTTGGCTTTTGGTTCCTTGGTAGTCTCGGACATGAAAAACAGTAATCCAAGAAACGATAAAATTCCAATTGGAATGTTTATATAAAAAACCCACCTCCATGATAGGTATTGGACTAGGTATCCACCTAACACCGGCCCCAGGAAGGATCCAGCGAATGCCCCAACGCTCCAAATGGCAAGTGCTCTAGCGTGCTCCTTGCGAGGATAACTATCAAGTATTATTGGTACTGAGAGAGGAACTACAAACCCTCCTGTAAACCCTTGGATGGTTCTAGCTACAACCTCGAATGCGAGAGAGTCTGCTAATCCACAAAATAGGGAGGAGATGGTAAAGCCAGCCATTGAGAATAGCATGCAAGCTTTTCTCCCAAACCGGCGGCTAGCCCAACCAGCAGTTGGCATGGCAACTGCCGAGGCGACTACATAGCAGGTTACTGCCCAGGCAATTTGATCTTCTGTCGCACCAAAGATCCCCTTCATATGAGGGAACGCGACTACCACGATGGTCCAGTCGAGCGCGTACAGCGTCGTAGCAAGCATAATTGAGGCTACTATTAATCCCCTGTGCCGAGGAATGGTTTCATGCTGAGTCATTCCCTGTATTTAGCCTCTATGTTTTTTCGCTGCATCTATCAATTATTGTTTTTTAAAGGTGAGTCGGTAAGCAATACGAAAGGGCCATCAGGCGAAGTGACTTTTAAAACTATAGTGCCCAATTTAATTCATATTATAAAATATTATTATAAAAATAAAAATCCATATACAAGGAATAATAAAAAAAGCGATAAGTGGTCTGGTAATTTTTTTGCGACGAACAAACTTTAACCTAGCCCTTTGCCGAACCGTGTTTGTTGTTTCGATACTAATCGTCTTTAGTATCACAAAAATCAGTGATGGGACAATAACCAATTCATCTAATAACCCCAGAATTGGTATAAAGTCTGGAATGATATCGATTGGGGATAAAATGTAACCAATGGTTAGTACAGAGAGGACCAGTGTTATTCGATTAATTCGTAGCTCTAGTAAAGATGCTAGGAAGTAAGTATAAAATTTAATTATCCTTCTTAATCTTTTCTTAAAAAAATAAAGATGAGGATGCATTAATTTAGACAAACCCCTCTTGCTATAAGTTGTTGATGAAAAAAACCTCTGGGTTTTATTCTGTCCCACATATCATCGTATATTTGTTCATCTATTAGTTCGGTTGCCTCCCGGTCTGAGTAAATTTTTTCAAAGATAAGTTTAGACCTTAGACTGTTGCAGTGGATTTTTACGCCAGTTATCTGGAATTTAGCTTTTCCCTCCATGTCTGACCTTGTGTTAGTAGTGTGATTTCTTTGTAATAGCAGTTTGTAGTTGCCAATCTCAGTTGCTGGCAAACTCCATTCCGTTGTATCGTTAATCTTCACCCACCTGGTGTCACTATAGGCATGGACAGAAATTGAAAACAGCAGAAGGGAAAACGCTAATCTTGCTGAATTATAGGTCATGCCTATTGGGTGTTAAAGACCGGCAAAAATCCTAACATCCCTGTCAGCGCCACCGTCCAGGGCTTTTAAAGCTTTTTGGTAATCTGGACTTTCATAAGCTGCAACAGCTTTTTCGTAGCTATCAAATTCAACAAGAACAGTTTGCTCAATTATCCCGTTTTCATAGGCTTTAACCTTGTTGGTGCTTGCGAGAGGTTTCCCACCTGCCTTTTGCATGGCAGGCCGCGCTAATTCCAAATAAGCCTCTCTTTTAACCTGGTTAGCGGGACTTCTGTGTACACTTAAAAAATAACCTTTTGGCATTCTATATTCCTCTCTGGTAATA
>MDTG01114866.1_pt1 | contig 10616 bp, 9 predicted proteins | sample 811421 | NCBI WGS metagenome assembly MDTG01 (sample SAMN05326645, study PRJNA326480) | marine metagenome | isolation source: seawater | place: Pacific Ocean: South East | collected 2011
AACAAATTTTTGATATTAATTTATTAAGAAACCTAAAATATTTAATAAGTCAGAAATTATTCGGCTATAACAATTAATGTGTCAGTCTGGTGTAATTTTTTTAAGTTTTCACAATATGTGTCGTTTAATTTTTTTGTCACTATCTTTCTAAAAAAATTATGACCACCAGGTTTTCTTTTTAAAAACCATCCTAAATGGTTTGAAAAATTGTATCTTTGGTAATATTGAATTTTTATTTTTTTAAATCCAGCTTTAATAAGTATAGTTTTTATAGATTTAAAAGTATGGAGAATTAAATGTTCACTCCAAAAAGTAAAATTTTTAAATTCTTTTAATTCTTCTTGTAAAATTAAAAAATCCTCTGCGTGAGGAACTTCAATAATGATTTTCCCTTTATTTTTCAGCTTTGATTTTAAAACTTTTAAAGTTTTTATCTGATAGGGAAGATGTTCTAAAACATGAAACATCGTTATAACGTCAAATTTTTTATCAAAGGAATAAATATTATTTGAGATATTTATTTTTTTTATGTTATTTTGTATATAATTTATACATTCTTTTCTTAATTCTATTCCTGCTAAAGATCTATATTCTTTTACATTTCTCAGAAAACCACCCCAGCCACAACCAAAATCAAGAATATCTTTTTTATATAAAATTTTTTTGAATTGTGTAACTCTCCTTAAATCATCTTCAATCACAGATGTTGTCACATCTCCAGTAAAAGTTTTTACTTTCTCCTTTTTTATTTTTGATTTTTTCGTAAACTTTTTATGATCATCTCTATATTTTAATGATGAGTAATATTCGTTAGAAGTTATATAATTCTCCAAAAATATAATTTTTGTTTTTAAATCTTTTATAACTCTAATTTTTTTGTCTCGAGTTTTATTATTTAAAATTATTAGATTTTTCTTAGAAATTAACCTTAATTTTTTAAGTTCATCAAAAATTGGATTTTTCACATGAATAATATAACAGTATATTTAAATTAAACATAAAAAAATTAATTTTTTAAAACATCCATAAATTTAATTTTTATTTATGTTAAGTACATTTTTTAAATTATCTATTTTTTGATTTTTTTAGCTATAATGCTGTGATCACAGTTTGAATTACTTGAAATTAAGTTTTTATGTCTGTTAAATATTTAGTAAATTTATATAACAAAATATGCCAACTTATTGAAAATAAATTTTTTATTTTAGCTTAAACTTGATATTTTAGAAACTTTTGAAAAAACTTTTATTTCATAGTTTTTTACATTAATCTTAAAGACAAATTTATTTGTTGTTAATATATTTTTATAAATCTCACTAATATTTATCATATATTTATTTTTATATTTACTTTTTTTGACAGTATATTTTGAAACAATAAAGTAAATTTTAGAGTTTAAAATAATGTTAAAACCTGTGTTGTTGCTGTAGCAGGTTGATCTTAATAATTTTCCAAAGTTTATGTTGCTTATTATTTTATTAAATTTAATGTAAGTGAGTTTTTTAATATCAGATGCATAGTGATAATCATTTATTTTTTTATTTTGTTTCTTTCTAAAAAATTTTTTATTAGATACGTATTTTATAGTCTTAGATATAATCTTTTCTAAAGCCACTAGCTGCTTTTCATAAACTATCTTAGCATTTTCAAAATTGTTAAATTTTATTTTTTTTTGTAAGAAAATATCACCCTCATCAAACTTTTCATTTAACCAATGGGAGCTCGCACCAAAAGGAGTTGAGTTATTGATTGCCCAAAAAGTACTATGTCTACCTTTATTGTATGGAAGTAAACTAGGATGGAAATTAATTCCACCAATTCCAAATGAATTTAGAATAATTGAGGGTATTCTTCTGTCATAATAAGAAAAGCCAATATCACATAAGGATAATGATAGTTTTTTTATTAATTTTTTATTTTTTAGATTTGAGATTAGTATTTTATCTTTGTATTTTTTTTTTAATTTACTAATAATTATTTCATTACAACTTCGACTTATTATTATAAATTTGATTTTAAATTTTTTATTTTTAACAATCTCATTTAGCAATAATTTGCTAGTTTTTGAGCCATCTATAAATAATATAGTTTCAAGCATTATATCTGATGTAATTTCTATTTAATATACATAACTATATCTTAGACAAAACTAAAAATAACTAATCAAATTTGTTTTACTAGTCTTCTTGACTTTATTATGATAATTTATAAATAGACCAACAACATTATTAACATCAATTATAAACTAAAACATAAATAGTAAATTTTATGGAATATAAAATTAAATATATCAATTTAGCAGCTCAGTATAATTCTATAGAAAGTGAAATTAAAAGAGAAATTAATAGTGTTTTTAAAAACTCAGCATTTATTTTAAGAAAAAGTGTTTTCAGATTTGAACAAAAAATTTGTAGAATTTTAGGAGTAAAATATTGTGTTTCTGTTAACAGTGGTACTGACGCACTGTTGTTTGCATTAAGCCAAGCAGGTTTAAAAAAAAATGATGAAATTATCACACCATCTCACACATATGTGGCAAGTGTTTCTGCAATAGATCATGTAGGAGCAGTACCAATTTTTGTTGATATTGGTGATGATTTTAATATTGATCCAAATTTAATAGAAAAAAAGATTACTAAAAAGACGAAAGCAATTATGGTTGTCCATTTGAATGGCAGATCTTGTGACATGGAACCAATTATAAAGATTGCTAAAAAATACAAATTACAAATTATAGAGGATGCAGCTCAAGGGTTTGGTGCAAAGTACAACGGTAAATATGTTGGAAATTTTGGACTGGCAGCAGCATTTAGTTTGCATCCCATGAAAAATTTAAGTGTACCTGGTGATGGTGGTTTTTTAACTACAAATAATAAAAAAGTTTATCAAAAAGTCTTATTATTAAGAGATCATGGAAGAGTCAAAGTTGGAAACAAAGAGCTAAGAAAGTGTTATGGTTTTAATAGTAGGCTAGATAATTTACACGCGAGCATAGCTTTAATTAAACTAAAGTATTTCTTTGGATGGATGTCAAAAAGAAGAAAAATTGCGGAGTTTTATAATAAAGAGCTTCAATCAATTTCAGATTATATTAAGACACCAAAATTATATGAAAAAGAAAAACTTTATATAGATACTTTCAACTCTTATATAATTAGATCAAATAAAAGAAATGCTTTAAAAAAATATTTAATAAAAAATAAAATTGAAGTATTTTCTCATATAGACAAAGGTGTCCATTTAGAAAAAAACTTGTATTCAAAAAAGATCTACTTACCTAAAACTGAACAGTTGGAAAAAGAAATTTTATCACTTCCCATTTATCCAGAACTGTCAAAAAAACAACAATTGACAATTTGTAATGCAATCAAAAAATTCTACACTCAATAAAAAAAAAGTAATAGTCACAGGAGCTGCGGGTTTCGTTGGTAGAAATGTTGTTCAAAAATTGATAAGCGAAAACTATTTTGTTATTTCAATTGATTTAAAAAATCCAAGAATTAGATCAAAAAATCACAAATATTTTAAATTAAGTATTAAAAATTTTTTTTTAAGGAAAAAATTAGACAATATTTTTGCAATTATTCACCTAGCGTCAGATCCCAGAAATAATTATTACCTTATAAAGCCAGAATTGGCTTTAGAAAATATTTCCAACACTTTTTTAATTTTGAATTATATAAAAAGTTTAAAGTTTAAGCCTGTGTTAATATTCAGTAGCACAAAGCAAATAGAAATAGATACTTTAGCCAAAAATATGGGTCCTTATGCATTATCAAAAAAATTTAGTGAAGAAATTATTGTTTTTTATTCAAAAAATTTTGGGATAAAATCACACATCATTAGATTTACAGAAGTTTTTTCCATGTATGACAACCCTCAAAATAAAGCATTAAAAAAACTAATATATAAATGTTCAAAGAATGAAGACATATTAGTAGACGATAAAAATTATAATTTTGAATTTATAAGTATAGAAGTTATTTGTGACGGAATAATAAAAATTTTAAAAAAGAAAATTTATTCTAGATTTATAAATTTTTATGGAGATAAATTAAATATATTAACTTTGTTAAAAAAAATAAAAAAAATTTTAAGATCAAATTCAAAAATTAAATTAAATAAAATATCTAAAAAAAAAGTCTCAACAAAAATAAATAAAGAAGTTAGATTTAAATTAAAAAAAACAGATTTGTTTACCTCAAGGTTAGGTGAATTAATTAAGAATGAGACAGGTAATTAGTATGAAAATAATTATTACTGGAGGAGCAGGCTTTATTGGCTTACACTTAGCAGAATTCTTAATAAAAAAAAATATAAAGTAGTTATTATAGACAATCTAAGTACAGGAAGAATAGAAAATATCAAAGATTTTAAAAATAAATTAAAATTTGTAAAAGTAGATATTTCAAAAGCAGGTAAATGGATGAACAATTTTAAGAATGCTCAAATTGTATTTCATTTTGCAGCCTTAGCAGATATTGTTCCAAGTATTAAGAGTCCTACAACATATTTTAAATCAAATGTTGTAGGTACCGAAAATATTGCTTCAGTATGTGTTAAATATAAAGTTAAAAAAATTATTTATACAGCTTCATCGTCATGTTATGGAATACCAGATAAATATCCCACATCAGAGGCGGAAAGTATAAAACCACAATATCCGTATGCTTTAACCAAAAATTTAGGAGAGCAGATCTTAATGCATTATGCAAAAATTTATGGTGTTCAGGTTACTTCTATGAGATTATTTAACGTATATGGTACAAGATCAAGAACATCAGGAACTTATGGGGCTATGTTTGGAGTTTTTTTAGCACAAAAATTAAAAAAAAAACCACTTACAGTAGTTGGTGATGGAAATCAAAAAAGGGATTTCACTTATATTTCTGATGTAATTGAAGCGTTCTCCAAATCAATGAGGCTGAAAAAAAATTTTCAAATATTTAACGTTGGAACAGGTAAACCCATTTCTATTAATAATATTGTAAAATTATTGGGCTGTAAAAGTATTAAAATCCCAAAAAGACCAGGTGAACCAGATCAAACAAATGCAAAAATAAAAAAAATTCAAAATGAGTTAAACTGGAAACCAAAAATTAGTATAGAGCTTGGTATTAAAAAACTTTTAAAAGATATAAATTATTGGAATAATGCACCTGTTTGGACACCCAAAACAATTAAGGTAGCAACAAAAGAGTGGTTTGAATATTTAAAATGATAACTTTAGCTGAAAAAACTATTTTAAAGAAAATCAAAAACCTAAAGTTAAAAAAAAAAAAAATTGTTCTGTGTCATGGTATTTTTGATTTAGTGCATCTAGGACATATTGAGCATTTTAAAAGTGCAAAAAAATTTGGTGATTACTTAATAGTATCTATAACTAAAGATAAATTTATAAAAAAAGGACCTGGAAGACCATTTTTTAACGAGCAGCAGAGAATGGAATATTTAAATAATATTAAAATAATTGACCATGTAATTTTGAGTAACACCGAATCTTCTTTAGATGTCATTAATTTATTAAAACCAGATTTTTATGTTAAGGGACCTGACTATAAGAATAGTTTCAAAGATAAAACAAAAAAAATAATTTTAGAAAAGAAAGCTGTTAAAAAAAATAAAGGTATAATCAAATTTACAAATGACATTACATTTAGTTCAAGTAACATTTTAAATACAAGTAATTTTATTTTTAGTGACCAACAAAGAAATTTTATTAACAATTTAAAAAAAAAATTTAGTTATAATAAAATTGAAACAATTCTAAAAAAATTTAAAAAATTAAGAGTATTAGTTATAGGTGAGTTAATAATAGATAAATATTGTTTTGGAGATGTTGTTGGTAAATCAGGAAAAGAACCACATTTAGTTTTAAAAGAAAACTTAATTGAATACTATCTTGGAGGTTCAGCAGCAGTCGCTAGACACTTATCTACATTTGTTAAGGATGTAACAATTATATCGCCATTTGGTAAAGAAAAATTCTATGAAACAATTATTAAAAAAAAACTTGATAAAAATATAATCCATTCTTTTTTTAAACCTTATTCGAATTTCAAAACAATAACAAAAACTAGATTTGTAGATAAAAATTCAAACTATAAATTATTTGGATCATATTTATTACCAGATAAAATGAGTTCACTTACAGAAGAAAATCTCATTAAATTAATTAAAAAAAATAAACAAAAAACTAACATGATATTAGTTTGTGATTATGGACATAATTTTATCTCAAAAAAAATTGCAACTGAAATAATTAAAAAAAATAAATATACCTTTTTAAATGCCCAGGTTAATGCCTCAAATAAAGGCTTCCATAATATAAATAAATATAGTTCTGTTAATTCAATAATTATTAATGAAAATGAATTAAGACAGGAGCTTAGAGATAGTACAAGTGATATTAAAAATCTTGCAAAAACACTGATAAAAAATAAAAAAATTCAAAATTTGATAATAACTAGAGGTTCAGATGGTGCATTATTAATGAACAACAAGTATAGAGTATTTTTTTGTCCAGGTTTTGCTTTAAAATCAATTGATAAAGTTGGTGCAGGTGACGCAATGTTATCATTGGCATCTCTTGGCCTTAAATTAAAACTTGATCCTGAACTTGTCTTGTTTATTAGTTCTTTAGCAGCTGCGATGTCAGTTGAAAGTATTGGCAATAGAGAACATGTCACATATCAAAAACTAGATAGAATAATGGAGTATATGCTTAAATGAAAAAAATTTTTATAACAGGGGGAGCTGGATATGTAGGATCTAAATTAGTACCAAAACTACTAAGTTTAGATTATGAAGTTACAGTTTTTGATTTAATGATTTATGGTGATGATGTTTTAGATGACCATGTTAAATTAAATAAAGTTAAAGGAGATATAAGAGATATAGAATTGTTGGAAAAGCATCTGCCTGGTAATGATACTTTAATTCATTTAGCATGTATTTCTAATGATCCTAGCTTTGAATTAAACCCTACTTTAGGCAAGTCAATAAATCTTGATGCATTCGAACCATTGGTGCAAACAAGTATAAAAAGTGGTATCAATCAATTTATTTATGCATCATCCTCCTCTGTATACGGAATTAAAAAAGAACAAAATGTTACTGAAGAAATGACTCTAGAACCACTTACAGATTATTCTAAATTTAAAGGAGATTGTGAAGCAATATTAAATGGTTACAGCTCAGAAAATTTTATAACAACAACTATTAGGCCGTCAACAGTATGCGGATATGCAAAAAGACAAAGATTAGATTTAGTTGTAAATATTCTCACTAATCACGCTTTTCATAAAAGAGAAATAAAAGTTTTTGGAGGAAATCAACTTAGACCTAATGTTCACATCAATGATATGGTTAATTCTTATTTAACAATATTGGAAGCAGAACCAAAAAAAATAAATAAAGAAATTTTTAATGTAGGTTTTAGGAATCAATCAGTAAATGAGTTGGCGGATGACGTTAAAGCTATAATTGGTAATGATATTAAAATAATAAATACAAAGTCTAATGATAATAGATCCTATCATGTAAGTTCTCAAAAAATTAGAGATATTTTGGGTTTTGAAACAAAATATACGGTAAAAGATGCTGTAGCTGACCTAAAAAATTCATTTGAAAAAAAACTACTAATCAACACTTTTGATAATGAGTTTTTTTATAATATAAAAAGAATGAACTCCATAAAATTACAGTGAAAGTAAGATATTCATATTTGTCAGAACAATTTGGTAACTGTCCAGATCTTTGGTTCAGTCTAAAAAAATTTGTTAAATCCGGTGATTTTACTTTAGGAAAACCATTGCAAAAATTTGAAAATAAATTTGCTAAACTAATAGGTACAAAATATGCTGTAGGGGTTAACTCAGGAACAGATGCGTTAAAACTTCCTTTGAAAGCTATTGGTATTAAGGCTGGTGATGAAATTATAACAGCTGCAAACACATTTGTTGCAACGGTGGGTGCTATAACAGAACTTGGTGCAAAACCAGTATTTGTAGATTGTGATGATACATTCTGCATGGATGTAAATTTAATAGAAAAGAAAATTACAAAAAAAACTAAGGCTATAGTTCCAGTCCACTTTACTGGGTATATGACGAATATGCCTAGTCTAATGAAATTATCTAGAAAATATAAAATTCCAATTGTAGAAGATGCATGCCAATCAATCTTAGCAAATATAAATAAAAAAAATGCTGGTACTTGGGGAATAGCTGGATCTTTTTCGTTACATCCTTTAAAAAATATTAATGTTTGGTCAGATGGTGGGATAATCACAACAAATAATTATTCTTTATACAAAAAATTATTACTTCTTAGAAATCATGGATTAGTAGACAGAGATACAGTAAAAATATGTGGGTATAATTCTCGTTTAGACACTTTTCAAGCTGTAGTTGGAAATTGGCTTTTACCAAGTGCCAAAAGTATTTCAAACCAAAGAATTAAAAATGCTAATTATTTTGATAGAGAGTTGTCTAAAATAAAGGAAATAACTATTCCACCCCGACCTAAAAATTTTAGAATAGTCTATCACTTATATATAGTTTTTTCTGAGAAAAGAGATGAGCTTTATAAATATTGTTTAAAAAAAGGGATAGAAGCTAAAATTCATTATCCAGTTCCAATTTATAGACAGGAAGCTTACAAGTATTTAAACCATAAAAAAGGTGATTTTAAAGTTTCTGACCAACATGCAAAAAAAATAATCTCCTTTCCTTGTGATCAGCATTTAAATATTAAGCAATTAAAATATATCGTTGATACAGTAAACAGTTTTTATAAATAGCATGAAGATTCCCTACGTCGATTTAACTTACAAAAATAAATCTAAAAAAGATTTAATAAAAGTATTCAAAAAAGTATTAGATCAAGGTCAATTTGTTGGGGGAGATGAAATAGATTTATTTGAAAAAAAAATCGCCAAATTATGTGGCACGAATTATGCTGTTGCTTTAAATAGTGGAACAGATGCTTTAACTTTGGCATTACATTTATTAGGAGTAAAAAAAGGAGACGAAGTTATAACTCCTCCAAACTCATTTATAGCATCAACAGCTGTCATAGTGCATTTGGGAGCAAAACCTGTATTCGTTGACGTTCTGAGTGATCAAAATATTGATCCGAACAAAATACAAAATGCAATTACAAAAAAAACTAAAGTAATAATGCCTGTTCATTTATCTGGAAGAATGTCTCAGATGGATAAAATAATGTCTATTGCAAAAAAAAATAAAATTTCAGTTGTTGAAGATGCCGCTCAGTCTGTTGGCTCAAAATATAAAAATAAAATGTCCGGATCTTATGGTGATTTTGGGTGTTTTTCAGCCCATCCTCTCAAAAACCTTAATGCTCTTGGAGACTCAGGGTACTTAACAACTAATAGTTTTAAATATTATAAAAAGATAAAAAGTTTAAGCAATCACGGAATGGAAAATAGAAATATCATAAAAAATTTTGGTCATGTTTCAAGAATGGATAATTTGCAGGCTGCTTTTCTCAACTATAAATTAAAAAATTTAAACAAGGTAATTTCTCAAAGAAGGGAAAATGCACTAATCTATATGAAGGAATTAGATAGGAGGTTTATATTTTTTAATGATGAAAAAAAAAATGAATACAATACATATCATACTTTTGTTGTCCAGGTTAGGTTTAGAAACAAATTAAAAAAATATTTACTAGATAAAGGAATTGCTACCTCAATTCATTATCCTGTGCCTATACATTTACAGCCTGCATCAAAATATTTAGGTCATAAAATAGGAGATTTTAAAGTTACTGAAAGACAATCAAAAAGAATATTAACCCTGCCTGTAAATGAAAATTTATCTAGCAATCAAATTAAATACATTTGTAGATGTGTTAATAAATTTTATATTTAAAATTAATTAATATCTTTATATTTTTTATGTATTTGATATAGAGAATTTATGGAAGAGCATAATAATTTAATATTAGATGGTACTAAAATTGCTTGGCATTTAGAAAGAGTCGAGAAATGGCAAAAAGGTGAAAGAATAGCTCCCATTACGATAGACATGGCTCTTACAAGAGCATGTAATTATTCATGTGGTTTCTGTTATGCAATGTTTCAAGAAAACGATCGAAAAGTAATTACTAAAAAAGTTATTTATGATTTTTTAGAGGATTGTGCAGAGATAGGAGTTAAGGGTATCAGTTTTGTTTCAGACGGAGAGAGCACCATATCTCCAGTATTTACAGACGCATGCAAATATGGTCATGAACTAGGATTATCAATGGCAGTCGGAACAAATGCATTTGTATTAACAAAAAAAAAATTAGAGGAAGTGTTACCGTATTTAACCTATTTAAGGATTAATTTTTCTGCAGGAGAAAAAAAAAGATATGCAGAAATCATGGGTGTTAAAGATAATTCTTTTGATAGAGTTTGTCAGAATATTAAAGACATGGTTGAATTAAAGAAAAAAAATGATCTTAAAGTGACTATAGGGATGCAAATGGTTTTAATGCCTGAGGATGCAGACCAAATAATTCCATATGCTAAACTTGGAAAAAATTTAAGACCAGATTATGCAATTATAAAACATTGTTCTGATAATGAGGACGGTGGTTTAGGT
>MDTG01087469.1_pt1 | contig 10615 bp, 8 predicted proteins | sample 811421 | NCBI WGS metagenome assembly MDTG01 (sample SAMN05326645, study PRJNA326480) | marine metagenome | isolation source: seawater | place: Pacific Ocean: South East | collected 2011
ATTACCCGCTCTGCCAGGTTCAGCCGACTTGCCAGCCAGCCCGGCGGTAGCGATTTGGGACCGTGAAGGCAAGCTGGCCTATTTCGGCCCATACAGCTCTGGCATTACCTGCAATTCGAGCAACAGCTTTATCGAGCCGATACTCAATGCGCTCAAGGACGGTCGCAAGGTACACGCCAGCAACAACATGGCAGTCGGCTGTTTCTGTGACTGGAAGCCGGCCGATATAGCCGAGCCATGAACATGACGTTCTAAGCAATGATCGAGGAGGAATCAGCCATCGCGTAGGCCCCGTAATAATCTGGCGGCGCGTTACAGGTTGGCAGATAAACCAAGCCGTGATCAAGGTCACCCGTGCCAGCATTAAAGGCACGCACAGTGCCAGCCACCTGGCCAGTAAAGCTAAACCAAGCGTAAGACCTGTGAGCGCTTTCCTGATAAGGCAGACCAGCATGCTTGATAAGGCCATCAGCCATCATTCAGCATGCTGATAAGCCGTTAGCCGATTGACCTGTTATTTTCAGTCATGGTGTATTGCCAGGCTGCTAAGAACCAATCGCCCAATAATAAAAAGGACTTGCGATGAAGCGCACTCTGACTGCACTTGCCATCATCATTGGCGTGGCCGCTGCTGGCGGCGCCTGGTACGTCACCAGCAAACAACCAGCCCGCGACGGCAGCGTCGATCTTGCGCACCTGCAAGCCCCCGTCAGCGTTGCTTATGACGAGCGCGGTGTGCCGCATATTCAGGCTCAGAACGAAGCCGACATGTACCGCGCATTCGGCTTTGTGCATGCGCAGGATCGGCTGTTCCAGATGGAATTGATGCGCCGTCTGGCGCGCGGCGAACTGGCCGCGGTTCTGGGTGACAAGCTGGTGGAAACGGATCGCTTGTTTCGCACCCTCGGCATCCGCCAGCATGCAGATGCCTACGCTCAGGCGATGGATACCAGCCAGCCGTCATACAAAGCCCTGCAAGCCTATCTGGATGGCATTAACCAATATCAGGACAGCCATCCAGCGCCCGTGGAATTCGACCTGCTGGGCATCGAGAAGCGCCCGTTCACCGTCGCCGACACCATCAGCGTGGCCGGCTACATGGCCTACAGCTTTGCCGCCGCATTTCGCACCGAGCCGGTACTGAGTTTTGTGCGCGACCAGCTCGGCGCCGATTATCTCAAGGTCTTCGACCTCGCCTGGCATCCACAAGGGGTAATGGGCCAGCCGCTGGCCAGCAGCGACTGGCAGGACCTCAACAGCATCGCTCAATTGAGCAATAACGCACTCGCTGAGGCCGGCTTGCCGCAATTCGAGGGCAGCAACGCGTGGGCGGTTTCGGGCAGCCGCACTGCCAGCGGCAAGCCATTGCTGGCGGGCGATCCGCACATTCGCTTCTCGGTACCGGCGGTTTGGTACGAAGCCCAACTGAGTTATCCCGGCTTCGACTTGTACGGCCACCATCAGGCCCTCAACCCGGTTGCATCGCTCGGCCATAACAAGGACTTCGCCTGGAGCATTACCATGTTCCAGAATGACGACCTCGACCTGATCGCCGAGAAGGTCAATCCGCAAAACCCCAATCAGGTCTGGTATCAGGGTGAATGGACCGACCTGCAAACACGCAGCGAAACCATCGAAGTCAAAAACGGCGAACCAGTCCAACTGACACTGCGCAGCTCGAAGCACGGCCCGATCATCAACGATGCGCTGGGCAACACAGTCGGCAAAACCCCTATCGCCATGTGGTGGGCATTTCTCGAAACCGACAACCCGATTCTCGACGGTTTCTACAAACTCAACCGTGCAGACACGCTGAGCAAAGCCCGCAGCGCGGTGGAAAACATCGAAGCGCCGGGCCTTAACGTCATCTGGGCCAATGCCACGGGCGATATCGGCTGGTGGGCTGCGGCCAAACTGCCTCGCCGACCTGCCGGGGTGAACCCGAGCTTTATTCTCGACGGTGCCAGCAGCGAGTCGGACAAACTCGGCTTCTACCCGTTCACTGATAACCCACAAGAAGAAAACCCTGCACGCGGCTACATCGTCTCAGCCAACTTTCAGACCATATCGCCGACAGGCATAGAAATTCCGGGTTACTACAACCTTCCCGACCGTGGCCAGCGCCTCAATCAACACCTGGCCGATAGCAGCGTGAAATGGGATCAGAACAACAGCCGCGCCTTGCAACTCGAGACAGGAACGGGCTACCCCGCTCGACTGCTGAAACCGATTATCAACGACCTGCAAGCCGCCGCAGCAGATGACCAGGAACGCGCATTGGTAGAGCAGCTCGCCCAATGGGACGGCGACCATACGCTCGAATCGGTGACGGCGACTGTATTCAATCAACTGGTCTACGAGATCGCCCGCCACGGCATGGCTGACGAACTCGGCGAAGCCTTCTTCAACAACCTGATCGCCACCCGTGCGCTGGATATCGCGCTGCCGCGACTCACGGCAGACGAGCAATCGCCCTGGTGGGATAACCGCAACACCAATGCTGTGGAAAACCGCGCCAGCACCATCAAGGCCGCTTGGCAGACGAGCATGCAGCACCTCAGGCAAACGCTGGGCGATAACCCTGCCGACTGGCAGTGGGGTAAAACTCACACCCTCACCCACAACCATCCACTGGGCCAGAAAAAGCCGCTGGATCGCCTGTTCAATATCGGCCCGTTTGCCGCCCCCGGTGGTCATGAGACCCCGAACAACTACGCCCACAAAATCGGCCCCGCGCCCTGGGATGTTAGCTACGGCCCATCAACCCGGCGCCTGGTCGACATGGCTGACGCCAGCAAGGCCATCGGCATCAATCCAGTCGGGCAAAGTGGCGTGCCATTCGATAAGCACTTCAGCGATCAGGCCGAACGCTACATGCGCGGCGAATACGTTCCCATGCACCTGAGCCAAGACGATGTCGCCACCCACACCGAAAGCACTCTGACGTTAAAGCCGGTCGAGTGACGACTGTACTGATGCGCAAAAACCGACGCCCGGGTGAAGCGAATGCGAAACCCGGGATGTTTTTTGAGTGCAGCCAAATAACGGCTCAAGCCACAGCAAAATCTCGTAGCTGATTGCGGATCTAATTGGCCGGACTGCAATCAAAAGGAAATATCTGCGCCCTACAGTACAGCCTCGATTTTAGGAGTAGCCCTCTCGTGAGCCGCACAACTCGAAATATCTGCAGAACCCTTGATCAGGTTGCCTCTAACAACGAGGACGCCGCTGTGGCGATGATGCGTGCCGCCGAGCGGATCAGTGACGAGGTGCTCAAGCAGCAACTGTTCAACCTGATCCACCGGCTTAATCTCGATGCATCACAACTGCGCTTCACCCGCGAAGAAATAGCCGACCAAGGGCTTAAGCGCGCCTGATATTGCCGGACACTCAAGAACGGCTAGCGTGCAATCCGCAGCCGATGCCCTGCAAGTCTCGAAGGCCAAGCCCGGCAAGGGCTGGCCTTCAGGCTCTGGGTTTATTGCAGGCGCAGGCTTGAGCTGAACTGGCTGATGGCATCCACAACATGCTGCGAGCCTTGCTGGATTTCCAGAATCACCTCGCCCGCCTCGTTCGCCACCTCAACACCTACGCTGGTGCGACTCAGGCTGGACTGCATGCTCTCTACAGCTGAGCGTGAGAGTTCGTTGTTCTGGCGCACCACTTCTACAATTTCCAGCGTTGCCTGACTGGTGCGCGCAGCAAGACTGCGCACCTCGTCTGCAACCACTGCAAAACCGCGCCCATGCTCGCCGGCCCGCGCCGCTTCGATCGCCGCGTTAAGGGCCAGCAGGTTGGTCTGGTCGGCAATTCCGCGAATGGTCTGCACGATGCTGCCGATCACTTCAGACTGCTTGTTCACCGCATCGATACTGCGCGCGGCCTGATTGAGATTGCTGGAAATCTCTTCTATCACCTCAACCGTTTGGCGCACCACAGCCGAGCCCTTCTTGGCGCACGCATCGGTCTGTACCGACGTGGCATGAGCGGTGTCTGCGGCCGATTGCTGAGAGGTCATTTGCTCGGTGATGTCACTGGCGAATTTGACGACCTTATATAACCGCCCCTTGGCATCAAAAATCGGGTTATACGAAGCCTCCAAAAATACCTGACGGCCATGGCTGTCGACGCGCGAGAAGCGCCCGCTGAAGTACTCCCCGCGATTCAATGCCGCCCAGAACGCTTTGTAGCCAGGGGATTCGCGCTCTTCGCGCGAGCAGAACATGCTGTGGTGCTGGCCAATCACCTCGGCCGGCTTGTAATGCAGGGTGCTGTAGAAGTTGTCGTTGGCCTTGATAACCCGGCCATCCGGACTGAACTCGATGACCGCCATCGACCGGCCAATTGCTTTCAGCATGCCTTCGCCTTCACGCTCCCGATGAACCCGCTCGGTGATGTTGGAAGCCACTTTGATCACACTGGTGACCTGACTTTGAGCGTTTTTAACCGGCATATAGCTGGCTTCGAGCCAGATTTCCCGGCCACTCTTGTCCAGCCGCATGAAGGTGCCACTGAGCGGCTTGCCCGCCGCCAGATCGAGCCAGAATTGAGCGTATTCAGGGCTGCGATACTGCGACTCTTCGCAGAATACCCGGTGATGCTTACCGCATACCTCATCGGCGCCGTAGCCCATCACAGCGCAAAAATTGTCGTTGGCACTCAACACAATGCCATCTGGGCTGAATTCGATCATTGCCATTGAGGTGCTGATCGCGGCCAACTTGGCGTTGAGTTCACAAACCGTCGCGTTGTAGCGCTCGCATTCGTTTTGGTAGTGCTTGCGTGCTGAGTTGAACATCCAATCATCCTCATAGCTGAAAGCAAATAAATGCATCACCAGGCGGTTTTTATAGACCAGCTCCGGCGCTGCACTCCTGCAACACGGGGACTGACACCTGTTCTTACCGGGTAAATCAATTAATAACTGAACACGCTATCGCGCAGGCCTTTTTGCCCATCGGCGCAGACAGATGACTGAACTTGATCTGTCTGCCGGCGACTGGGGAACAAAGGCGCCATGACTAACGATTTCGACCGAAAAATGTATTTCTTTATGTATCTCGTCGGTAAATGCAGCGTACAAGCCATCAAATGGCCATCATGTGAACCAATGCGCATTTTGGTACGTCCGTACTTATATTAGAAGCCATTTTTTCGGCGTCAATTTTAATCAGGCACAAAACTGGACACCCCGCGCCCCAGCCGTTAGCGTGACTGCCCGTCCGAAAACCAAACGCCTCGCCTACCCGAACCGTTCGGTTTTCATCGAATACACGATGACCCTGAAGGGAACAGACAATCATGAGCTTGAACGTATTTTTATCCGGCGAGATCCACACCGACTGGCGCCAGCAGATCATGCAGGGCGCACGCGAACTGGGCCTCGACATTACCTTCAGCTCGGCAGTGACCGACCACGACAGCAGCGATGCGGCGGGAGATGTGCTGGGCGCAGAAAGCAATCCGTTCTGGCGCGACCACAAGTCGGCCAAGGTCAACGCGATTCGCTGCAAGACCCTGATCGAACAATGCGATGTGGCAATCATTCGCTTCGGTGACAAGTACAAGCAGTGGAACGCCGCATTTGATGCAGGCTTCTGCGCAGCACTCGGCAAGCCGTACATTACCTTGCATGGCGAAGACATCATCCACCCGCTGAAGGAAGTGGATGGCGCTGCAATGGCCTGGGCGCAAACGCCCGGTCAAGTTGTCGAGCTGTTGCAATACATCACCCGCAACGCCTGATTACTGCGGGCTGAAATGCTGCTTGCCGACTGAATGGCAGGCAAAAAAAACGGGCCGTGAAAACGGCCCGTTTTTTTTGTGTGAAAACCCTTAACCAGCGGCTTTCGCTTCAGGTTTGTCCTGCTGCCAAGTGGCTGCAGCACCTTCTTCAATCGCTTGCTGAACGGCCTTGCGGCGTTTTTCTTCAGCGCGACGGGAGATGATCCAAACCAGGAATGTCGCCGCCGATACTGCCAGCAGAATCAAACTGGCAATCGCGTTGATTTCCGGCTTAACCCCCAGACGTACCGCCGAGAACACTTCCATCGGCAGGGTTGTTGAACCCGGCCCGGAAACGAAGCTGGCCAGTACCAGGTCATCCAACGACAGTGCAAAGGACATCATGGCACCGGCTGCCAAGGAAGGCGCGATCATGGGGATGGTGATCAAAAAGAACACCTTCAATGGCTTGGCGCCAAGGTCCATGGCCGCTTCTTCGATCGACATGTCCAGCTCACGCAAGCGTGAAGACACGACCACGGCCACATAGGCTGTACAGAACGTAGTGTGCGCGATCCAGATGGTCACGATACCGCGCTCCTGCGGCCAGCCGAGAATCTGCGCCATGGCCACGAAAAGCAGCAGCAGCGACAGACCGGTGATCACCTCAGGCATAACCAGCGGTGCAGTGACCAGACCGCCGAACATGGTGCGGCCCTTGAAGCGCGTCACGCGGGTCAGCACGAAGGCTGCCAGCGTGCCGAGAATCACTGCCGAGATCGCCGTGTAAAAGGCGATCTCCAGCGAGCGCAGGACCGCGCCGATCAGCTGACGGTTATCGAGCAGGCCGACATACCACTTGACCGACCAGCCACCCCATACCGTTACCAGGCGCGAGCCGTTGAACGAGTAGATGACCAGAATCAGCATAGGCAGGTAGATGAACAGGAAACCGACCCAGAGCATCATGTTGGAGAAACTGAAACGCTTCATGCGCGGCCCTCCATTTCTTTAGCCTGGTTACGGTTGAACAGAATGATCGGCACGATCAGCAATGCCAGCATCACTACTGCCAATGCGGAAGCTACCGGCCAGTCACGGTTGTTGAAGAACTCTTGCCAGAGGATCTTACCGATCATCAGGGTTTCCGGACCGCCAAGCAGCTCAGGAATAACGAACTCACCCACTGCCGGAATGAATACCAGCATGCAGCCGGCAATGATGCCGTTCTTCGACAGCGGCACGGTGATCTTCCAGAAGCTGTTGAACGTGCTGGAGCCCAGATCTGCGGCAGCTTCGAGCAAGCTCTGATCATGCTTGACCAGGTTGGCATAGAGCGGCAGCACCATGAACGGCAGATACGAATAAACAATACCGATGTAGACCGCGAAGTTGGTATTGAGGATCTGCAGCGGTTCGCTGATCAAGCCCAGGCTCATCAAGGCACTGTTGAGCAGACCGTTGTTGCTGAGAATTCCCATCCAGGCGTAAACGCGGATCAGAATCGCTGTCCAGGTCGGCATCATGATCAGCAGCAGGAACACTGTCTGCATCTCAGGCTTGGCGCGCGCAATGGCGTAAGCCATCGGATAACCGATCAACAGGCAGATCAGGGTGCTGAAGAACGCCATCTTCAGGGAGCCGAGATAGGCGGCCAGATACAGCTCATCTTCGGTCAGGAAGATGTAGTTACCCAGGTTGAGAATGATCGACAACTGGCCTTCAGCCCAGGTGTAAATCTCGGTATACGGCGGAATGGCAACGTCGGCTTCGGCAAAGCTGATTTTCATCACAATGATGAAAGGCAGCAGGAAGAACAGGAAGAGCCACAGGAATGGCACACCTATTACAAAATGCCGGCCTTTGGGCATTCGCCGGCTAATGCTTCGGGAAATGTTCATGAGCGCAACGCCACCCCGCTATCGTCCTCCCACCAGACGTAGACCTGGTCGTCCCAGGTAGGTCGTGCGCCGCGTCGCTCAGCGTTAGCAACGAAGGACTGAACAATCTTGCCGCTTGGCAATTGAACGTAGAACACCGAGTGACCGCCCAGATAGGCGATATCGTGAACGACGCCACGCGACCAGTTGTATTCGAAGGCCGGCTGTTCGGTGGTAACCAACAGTTTCTCGGGACGAATCGCATAGGTGATGGTCTTGTCTTGCACCGAGGTGCTCACACCGTGGCCCACGTAAATGTTGCGCTCGAGGTCCGGGCTGTCGATCAACGCGTAGGCTTCGGAGTCATCAACCACCACGCCGTCAAACAGGTTGACGTTACCGATGAATTCACAAACCAGGCGACTGGTTGGCGTTTCATAAATATCAATCGGGCTGCCGATCTGGGCAATCCAGCCCAAGTGCATGATCGCAATCCGCTGGGCCATGGTCATGGCCTCTTCCTGATCGTGGGTCACCATCACGCAGGTTACGCCGACGCGCTCGATGATTTCGACCAGTTCAAGTTGCATCTGCGAACGCAGTTTTTTGTCCAGTGCGCCCATAGGCTCGTCGAGCAACAGCAGCTTCGGGCTTTTAGCCAGCGAGCGCGCCAGTGCCACACGCTGACGCTGACCACCTGAAAGCTGATGCGGCTTACGCTTGGCGTACTGCGACATCTGTACCAGCTTGAGCATCTCGGCGACGCGCGCCTCAATGTCGGCCTTGGGCATTTTGTCCTGACGCAGACCGAAGGCAATGTTTTCCGCCACAGTCATGTGCGGGAACAAGGCGTAGGACTGGAACATCATGTTGATCGGGCGCTCGTAGGGCGGCAGATCAGTGATGTCTTCGCCGTCGAGGTAAATGCGACCCTCAGTCGGCCGTTCGAAACCGGCCAGCATACGCAGCAGCGTTGACTTACCCGAGCCGGAGCCACCCAACAGGGCGAAGATTTCGCCCTTGTTGATGGTCAGGGAGACATCATCGACAGCGATGGTCTCGTCAAATTTCTTGGTTACTCGATCAATCTTGACCAGCACTTCTTTCGGTTGCTGATCTCCCTCGAGTACCTTTTTATAGGTGCTTGAAGCCACTGCCATTACGAAACTCCCGGAAAACGCGCCCTCACCTTTGAGGAGGGGCGCTTAATAATTATTTGCCCGACTTGATCTTGGTCCAGCTGCGTGTCATTACGCGCTGAATCTTGCGCGGCATCTCAGCCTGAATGAACAGTCTGTCCAGGACTGCTTGCGGTGGATAAACCGCTGGATTCTCACTGACTTCTTTATCCATGAACTCCCGGGATTTCAAATTCGGGTTGGCGTAGCCAACGTAGTTACTTACCTGCGCGATAACTTCCGGCTGGAGCAAGTAGTTGATAAATGCGTGGGCTTCCTTGACGTTCTTGGCGTCTGCCGGAATCGCCATCATGTCGAACCACAGGTTGGCGCCTTCTTTCGGAATGGCGTAGGCGATTTCGATGCCCTTGCCAGCCTCATCAGCGCGGTCAGCCGCCTGAATCACGTCACCGGAGAAACCGGCCGCCACACAGATGTTGCCATTGGCCAGGTCACTGATGAACTTGGACGAGTGGAAGTAGGTTACGTACGGGCGCACTTCCAACAGCTTGGCTTCGGCTTTCTTGTAGTCGTCCGGGTTCTTGCTGTTCGGGTCGAGACCCATGTAGTTGAGCACGGCCGGGATCATTTCATCCGGCGAGTCGAGGAACGAGACGCCGCAAGTGGTGAGCTTCTTCATGTTCTCGGGCTCGAACAGCACCGCCCATGAATCGATATGATCCACGCCCAGCACTTCCTTGACCTTGGCCACGTTGTAGCCAATGCCATTGGTGCCCCACAGATAAGGCACTGCGTACTGGTTGCCCGGATCATTGGTGTTCAGTTGCTTGAGCAGACGCGGGTCAAGATTGTCCCAGTTGCTCAGCTGGCTGCGATCAAGTTTCTGGAACGCGCCAGCCTTGATCTGCTTGCCGAGGAAGTTGTTCGACGGCACCACAATGTCGTAGCCGGTGTTGCCCGACAGGAGCTTGCCTTCAAGGGTTTCGTTGGAGTCGAAAACGTCATAGCCAGGCTTGATGCCCGTGGCCTTTTCGAAGTCGGCCAGCGTGGTCTCGCCGATGTAGTCGCTCCAGTTATAGATATGCACAGAAGACTCGGCTTGAGCTCCGGCGATCAGGCCGAGTGTCAGCGCAGTTACGGTAAACGTCTTGCTGAAGGGAATCTGCATATTTAAGTCCTTTTGTACGTACCGGTTGGCTCGGCCGCACTTGATTCGTCTTGGATTTATGGTGTCCATAACAGCGGCCTGTTGGCCGATCATTGGTAATCGAACGCCACCCTTTGTGGATGCTCCAGAACTGCGACTTAACCCATCACAGTTACTTTATCGGACCGTTGGCTTGCGTGTATTGCAAACCTCAACGGCTGGCTCAGCACTCGATAACCGACAACCACTGGGCGCCGCACAGGCGCCGCCCAGTAACTGCATTACCTGTTAACGACCTGACTTGACCTTGGTCCAGCTGCGAGTCATTGCACGCTGAACTTTCGGGCTCAACTCGGAGAAGGTGTACAGCTTCTTGGAAGCCTCTTCAGTCGGGTAGATGCCAGGGTTGTTACGGATTTCTTCGGATACCAGCGGCGTAGCAGCGCTGTTGCCGTTCGGGTATGCCACGTAGTCAGAGATCGGCGCGATCACTTCAGGCTTCATGATGTAGTTCAGGAAGGTGTAAGCCTCCTCTGGATTCTTGGCATCAGCCGGAATCGCCATCATGTCGAAGAACGCAGCCGCACCTTCTTTAGGAATGGTGTAGGAAACTGGCACACCGTTCTTGGCTTCTTCAGCGCGCGCTTCAGCCTGGAAAACGTCGCCAGACCAACCCAACGCCACGCAGATGTTGCCGTTAGCCAGGTCGGAGATGTACTTGGACG
>MDTG01152452.1_pt1 | contig 10615 bp, 9 predicted proteins | sample 811421 | NCBI WGS metagenome assembly MDTG01 (sample SAMN05326645, study PRJNA326480) | marine metagenome | isolation source: seawater | place: Pacific Ocean: South East | collected 2011
ATATAACATTTGAATTACTATCTCCAGATATTACTTTTATATTTTCATCAATGAGATTGGCAGATTTAATTACAGTCCTTATTAATGGAATTTTTTTAGAAGAACTAGTAATTAAAATATTTCCAAATTTTGATTTATTTTTTTTTATGTTTGAAAATTTTTTGATTTTATAATTGTATAATTCATGAAAATAACTTGAATAAATTTTTTTTTTATAAACTAAATTATTTTTTATTATTCCAACATTTACAAATGAATTTAATTCTAACTGTCTTATATATTTTGGTCTTATAGAAAAGGTTTCACTCCAAACAGTTCTTATTTTTAAAATATCAAATGCTAATAACTTTATTAAATTTATAAAAATAGGGAAGTATTTTTCTGAGTCTATAGTTTTATTGGCGTACCTGTCATCCAATAAAAAAGCTAATTCACCTCTACTGGTAATCCAATCTATATTAGTAATGCCTCCATAACCAAGAGTCTTATTCTTATAACAAAATAACAAGATTATTTGCTCAGGTTTATTTTTTTTTGTTTCTTTTTTAATTATACTTTCAAAATATATTTTTTGATCATCAGTGTTTATATTTTTCTTTTGTCTTAAAATTGATATTTGATTATTTCTCCATTTTCTTATTTTCTCTATTGAATTTGAATTAATATTTTTTAAAGAATAATTGTTTAAAATTATTTTTTTATTTTCAAGAATTTTATATGAATATTCAATCACTAATTTAATCTTTTATTTTTTTACAAAAGTAATTAATATTTCTTCCTATACCTATTTTTGACATTGATCTATAATAGTCGTTTATTTCATCAATTTTATAATTTTCCATTAGAAATTGTTCGAACATAATTCTCGATAAATGTGCATTTTTTCCTAATTTTTTATTTAGAATATAATTTGAATTTTTATTAAATAGGAAATGCTCAATTGGAAAGTCTGAAATGCTATCTACAACCTTATAACCTAATTTATTAATAAAATTTGTAAAAGTGTTAATATTAAAATAATTAATATGATCAGGGTAAACTACCCAATAATTTTTCTTAATTAAATTCTTTTTCAATAAAAATTTTTGCAATAGTGATTCATCATTGGGCACATTAATAGATAAAATTCCATTTTTTTTTAAAATTTTTTTTAATAATTTTAAAATTACTTCAGGCTCTAGTAAGTGTTCGAGAACATTATTGAGAACAACTAAATCGTACTTTAAATCTTTACTTGTTAATTGTTTGATTATTTCAGTTGCATTTCCTGTAATAATATTTTTTTTTAAAAATTTATTTTTTGCATCAAGTGAATCAGAGCTTTTATCAATACCTGTTACAGTCCATCCTTTTAATTTAAAATATTTTAAGAACTCACCTTTACCACATCCTATATCTAACAAATTGCCGTTCAATTTATTTTTTCTAATTTTAGAAATATTTATATATTTTTGGTATATTTTTGACTCGATATATTTCTTTTCGGAATTACTATAATTTTTTTTGTAATAAGCTTTATTTTGTTGAAAATAAATATTCTCATAGTATTTTAATAAAAAACTTTCTTTTGGTTTTTTTTTAAGTTCTGAGAATTTAAATTTATTTAATTTTAAACTAATCATTAATTTAATCTTTTAAATGATTGATTTGCTATTTTATTATCTAAAATATTTCTAGTATTTTCATCTTCTTCAAATGATTTAATTAATTTAATAATTTTTTCAAATTCATAAAAATATCTATCAATTTCATTTTTATTATGACTTGTTGCAACATAAACTAAATTAGATGCTAAAATATTCTTTTTAAGCATTTCCTGTGTAATAAATGTTTTATATTTTAAGTTATTTTTTGATAAAAAATTAAATCCAATGATTGCATTTAAACCCCAAATATTTACCTTTAATGAATATTTTTTAAATATTCTTTCCCATCTTTTTTTTATATATTTTCCTTTTTCTACAATAATGTTCCATGACTTAATTTTTTCCATTAAATTAATGGTTTCCAATGCTGCAGTAGGTCCAATTCTGTCAGACCAAAATGTACTACTTAAAAAGGTTTTTTTAGAATTTGACATTAATCCTTCTTTACCTAAAACAGCGGTAATTGGATATCCATTACCAATCGCTTTTCCAAATATTACTATATCCGGAACTACTCGGTATTTTTTATATAATCCACCATGATACTCTCGAAATCCAGTAGTACATTCATCAAATATCAGAATAATATTTTTCTTTTTTGTATAAGCTCTTATTTTTTTAAGAAAGTTTTTTTTGGGTTCAAATGTTCTGACAACTTCCATCTTTACTATTCCAATTTGTTTATCAGATTCAATTTTATTTTTAAAATCTTCAAAATTATTGTATTCAAAAGTAAAAGTCGTGTTTTTTAAAAAGTTTGGCACTCCTAATGGACTTAAGCCTGGCAACAAATGTTTATCTAAATTCTTTTTATTAGTTAAATTAGCAGCAAGATACCAATCATGCCAACCGTGATAACCACATATTAAAACTTTATGTTTTGACGTATTAGCTCTAGCTATTCTTATTGCTATTGAGTTAGCCTCACCACCAGTTCTAGCTAAACGAACTTGATCAAAATCTTTATGAATACTAATCAATTTTTCAGATAAAGTTACTTCTTCTGGGCAATTTAATGAAGACATATTTCCCTTAGAAATATTTTTTTTAACGGCATTATCTATTATTTTATTACTATATCCCAAAATGTTTGTTCCTACTCCCATTGTGCAAAAATCAAGATATTTTTTATTGTCTAAATCCCATACATAACTGTCTTTGGACTTTGTAAAGTAAGTTGGCCAAATATCAGGTAAGAATTGGTTTGGATTCTTTGATAGAAACATATTGCCATTAGGTATAACTTTTAATGCTCTTTTCCATAATTTTTGAGCACTTGATAATTCAGATCCTTGGTTTCTTTTAATTTTCATATTTGTTTTAAATAAATCTGGACTACTTTTTTCTAAATTTAATATATCTTTCCAACTAAAATATAGTTTATTATCTAGTTTTTCAAAAATTTTATTAAGCAATATATAATCCAATTGCTCATCTAATGTCCATCTATATTTAGATAGGTTTATATGATTTTCATAATTCATTTTACTTAATTTTTTATTGTTTTTAATGATTGTAGTTACGTGCTCTTTTTCATATTTAAATTTTGCTTTTTTATTGGCTTCAATCAAGGATTGATAAGTAAAAATTTCTATGTCCAAACCATCAGGAAATGTTGGTGGATGAGAATTTGATAAATAATCTATTTTTTTTTGTTCAAATAGTGTAATCATATTATCCAACATTCTAAAGTCAACAAGAGGACAATCTGCAGTAATTCGAATTATATAGTTAGGTTTATATTTTTTTGATAAATCAATAAATCTTTTTAAAACATTATTTTCTTCACCTCGAAAAAAAGCTATGTTTGATTTTTTTAAAAATTCACACAAAATACCATCACTATTATTTTTTGTTGTTGCTACAATAATTTTATTTACTTTTTTGGACTTCAGTAATCTTTTATACAAAAGCTCAATGACTTTATATTTTCCTAATTGCATTAAAACTTTTCCAGGTAGTCTTTTAGAGCTCATTCTGGCTTGGATTATTAGTAAATTATTATGTTTCATTTCCAATTTACTGGGTTAATCAATTTTAAATCATTATTTTGAAGAAATTTTGGATACTTTATGTATTTATAATTATTTAAAATTTTTTGCAAGTCTTTGACTTGATGAAAATTATCAACGCCAATTACTAACTTATCTACAAAATTATTATTTAAAACAAAGTAAATAGAAGATTGAAGTTTATCAATTTTCTTTCTTAAAATCCAATTATTATATCTTATAAAAAAATTTTTCCATTTAGTAAAATAATTATTAATTGAGTTGTTAAGTAATATACCTTGTAAAAAAATAGATCTTACATGTATTTCCACATTCATTTTTTTTAATTTGTGTGCGGTACTATTATCTATTAATCTTCTATCAAATATTGAAAAAGGGCATTGTAAAATTTCAATTTTATATTTTTTTACATAATTTAATAAATCTTCAAAGCTATAAATTGATATTCCAATTTTTTTAGTAATATTTTTTCTTTTAATTTTTTTTAAAACTTTAAACACTAAACCTCTATCTTTTTCTGATAATTGTTCGAAATTATGAATTAAGATGGCATAAAATTTATTAACTTTAAACAATATTTTATATTCTTTAATAAGTTCCTCAATATATTTTTCATAATCATAAATGTCTTTTTTTAATAAAATTTTAAAAATAATTTCTTGGTTTTTATTTTTTTCAAATAAATTTTTATATTTTGAATAAGAGTTAGATGTATCAAAATAATTTATTTTATTTGCAAGTGATGTTTCAATAATTTTCTTTTCAAAATTTTTGTTAATTTTATTTTTTCTGTTAATGCCATAATTTTTATCAAATTGAGCAGTGCCAATTATAATTTTATTTAAAAAATTATATTTTTTTACCATGTAAATAGTATTTGCTTGTTTTTTTTTATAAAAAATATTTACTTTTTTAAAATTTGAATTGTAGTATGCTCTTATTGCATCTGAATTTTTTTTATCCACTCCTAATAAAATATTTGTTATTTTATAATTAATATAAAAATAATTTGAGAAATACTCAATTGTTTCAGAAAAAACTCCAATACCTCTATAATTTTTATCTCCAATTAAGACTCCCATTGTAACTCTATTTTCATTAACATTAATGTCATCGAATTTAATATTACCAATGTGTTTTTTATTTTTTTTATAAAAAATACCAAACAATAAAGTATCTTTTTTATTGTTATTTAAAATAATATAATTTTTTAAATTATTTATTGTTAATTTTTTTTTATAACTTTTTATATAGTTTTTAATATCTTGATCTTCAAACCAATTTAAATAATTATCATTTGCATTTGTTTGGCTTAATTTTGAAAATTGCAGCCTTGATGATTGCATATTATTTAAAAAAATTAATTAAATTTTTTATAACAAATTTTTGTTGCTTTTCTGTCAATGAATAATAAATTGGCAAACTAAGAGTCTCATCATAATAATTTAATGCTTGAGGAAAATTTTTTGAGTTAAATTTTTTATTTGAATAAAAAGGATGATGAGTAACTGGTATATAATGAACTTGTGTAATAATATTTTTTGATTTTAAAAAATTCATAAGTTCTGCTCTAGTTTTATTATATTTTTTAAAATTAATTCGTATGATATATAAGTGATGACTGCTTAATTTTTTTTCTTTTTGTCCTATTTCTATTATTTTACTATTTTTAAAACAAGAGTCATATAATTTAACTATTTTTCTTCTTTTATTTAAAAATTTATTTATTTTTTTTAATTGAGATAAGGCTAAAGAACATTGAATGTCAGTTATTCTATAATGATATCCCAAATCTTGCATTTCATAGTACCAAGGATTAAATATATTTCCTGACTTTGAGTTTTTTTTATTTAGAAATGTATCATCTTTTTTATTAATACCATGACTTCTTAGACGTATTAAGTTTTTATATGTTTTATAATCATTTGTTGTTACAACTCCCCCCTCTCCTGAAGCTATAATTTTTACTGGATGCATTGAAAATACTGTAGCATCTGAATACTTGCAGCTTCCTACGAAAGATCCGTCTTTGTATTTTGCTCCTAGCGCGTGGGCAGCATCTTCAACTATTTTAATGCCTTTAATTTTTTTACATATCTTATAAATAATTTCCATATCACATGGATTGCCCCCAAAATGTACGGGAGAAACAATTTTGATTTTTTTATTTTTTTTTAGCTCATTTTTTAAACATTCTACACTAATGTTAATATCATTTTTAGAAATGTCTGCAAAAACTGGCGCTGAACCACAATAAAAAGCAGCGTTAGATGTTGAAACAAAAGTAATTGGCGAAGTTAGTAAATAATTTTTATTATTTAATCCAAAAACTTGAGAGCATAAATGCAATCCAGCTGTACAACTAGAAACTGCTACTGCATATTTAGCACCAACATATTTAGCAAATTTTTTTTCAAAAATTTCAATAATTGGGCCTTGAGTTAAATTATTAGATTTTAATACTTTTACTACATTATCAATATCTTCTTTATCAATATAATGTTTTCCATATGGAATTATAGACATTTTAACAACCTAGTCTTAATGTTATTTTCTGTATTTTTTAACATATTTATATTGTGATCAATACTCATAAAATCATCTTTTAATTCAGATTTATATTTAGAATTACTAAGACTCATATCTAATGGCCTAATTACTAATTTTTTCATATCATGAATAGATATTTTATTAATTAGTTTTGAGTTAAGATTAAATGACTTTGATATCTTCATACCAAAATCAAATTTTGACAATCTATCGTTTCCGACAATATTATAAATACCATTTTTATTATTTTCTATTAATTTATCTACTTTATTAAATAGTTCTTCAAATAAAATAGGAGTAAAATAAACATCATTAAAAAGATTTACTTGAGTGTTATTTCTTAAATTATTAATGATAAAATCACTGAAGGAATATCGATATGAAGTGCCCCAACCAAAAAAATTAGATCTAACAATAAGATAATTATCACAAATTTTAATTATACATTTTTCCGCCAAGTCTTTTGTTTTTGCATAGTAGTTAATCGGTTTTTTATCTTCATTCTCAGACGCATATTGGTTTGTACCATCAAATAAATGGTCAGTAGATATATAAATGAGTTTAATACCTAAATCAGAACATACCTCTGATATATTTTTAGTGATTTCAACATTAATTTTTAGAGCATTAATTTGATTAAATTCACAGCTTTCTACATTGGATATTGCAGCCGCATGAATTATAAATAATGGATTAATTTTTTTTAATAAAAAAGATAAGGAGTGTTTTGATGATAAGTCAATTTTATAACATTTGATCTCTTCAATTTCGATTTGTTTATTATTAATTGAAGCATTTACATCATAATTATTTTTTAGATGAAATAGCCAATTAATTCCCAATAAACCAGAACCACCTGTGATAAAACAATTATTTTTTAGCAAGATTAGATTTAATCCAATTTTTTAATTCTGTTTTTGTCATCCAATTAATATTATTATTAGAAGAGTAGATAAAGTCCTTATTAACTTTTTTTCCATTTTTAATTCTATTTTTGTCACGATACCAATTATATAATGATGGTAAAATTTTGTAATAATCTTTATACTCATAAGTATACATTGCATCTTCGTAGCCAATCATTTGTTCATGTATTTTTTCACCAGGCCTTATTCCAATAACTTTAAAATCAGCTTTTGGATTAATTGATTTAGCAATATCTACAACTTTCATAGATGGTATTTTTTTTACATATATTTCTCCACCTTTTGCATCTTTAAAGGCGTCCCATACCAATTTAACAGCTTCTTCTAAACTAATCATAAACCTGGTCATTTTTTTATCAGTTATTGGAATAGCTGTTTTGTTTTTAAAAGAATAAAAAAATGGTATTACTGAACCTCTTGAGCCCATAACATTTCCATATCTTACTACAGAAAATTTTGTTAAATTTTTTTGATCATCGGAGTTTGCTGCAATAAATAATTTATCGGCAGCTAATTTTGTAGCTCCATAAAGATTTACAGGATTGGATGCTTTATCAGTTGACAGGGCAATTACTTTTTTAACTTTATTAGCTTTAGATGCATTAATAACGTTCATTGCTCCATTTATATTTGTTTTAACACACTCAAAAGGATTATATTCAGCAGTTGGCACAATTTTTGTTGCAGCTGCGTGCACAACAAAATCAATATTTTTCATATTTTCGTTAAGCCTCTCATAATCACGAACATCGCCTATAACAAATTTAATTTTTTTATTATCTAAATAATTCTGACTCATATCCCACTGTTTCATTTCATCTCTTGAAAAAATTATGATTTTTTCAAAATTGAATTTTTTAAGAGACATTTCTATAAATTTTTTTCCAAAGGAGCCAGTTCCTCCAGTAATTAATAATTTTGATTTGTTAAACATATTAATTGTATATCATATTATGGATTACTTTACCTTGATCAACCAGCATTTTAAATTCACTCGGGGTCGCACTAAGAATATGATCTCTAATGGTCTGATTAGATTTGTCCAAGGTAAAATGCTTCTCAATTAATTTAGCTCCTCTTGTAATCGCTATCAAAGAAGCCTCAATTCCAATAAAATGATCGCTAAATCCATAATATCTGCTCTTATTAAAATCTATAGGCAAAGATTCAAAATCTTTTAAATCATTAGGATAATTAGACTTACACCATAAATATTTCACATTATCATTATCAAAAGGAAAATAATCCTTCTCAACCATACCTAAAGAAATATAGGTCTCAATATTTAAATCTACAATTTTTTGAACAAGTTCAAATTTTTCTTTAAGTGTTCTAGAAGCAATTTTTATAACATTAGGATTATAAGCAAGTAACATGTCCAAATATTCAAAATCAAAAACAGAAAATAATATTTTTATTTCATAAAATCTACACCAATCAAAAAGTTTCTTAAGCCTTGCTTTATCAATATAATTAATTTCATTTTCTTTAGATCTCCAACCTAGTTGAAATTTAGCAAAATCTGCTCCTGAAGATTTAGCTTTTTTGATTAATTCCTGACATGAGTCAAAGTTCCCATTATGGTTTAATCCTATTTCAGCTACAAATTGTATAGGCATTTATTTTACAAATATCCTATTTAAATTGAATAAATTTGTTTTATGTGAATTAAAACCATAGATAGCATTTGGGCAACAAAAAATTTTTTTTCCTTTTAATATTCTAATATCTCTAGTTGTAAAGGAATCTTTCTGACCTTCTGGATAAGAATAATGCTTAATATCTTTTTTTAATACTTTTTTGAGAAAATTTAAGCTTTTTAATATGTCGTATTGAGCTTCTTTGTCAGATAATTGACTGAATATTTTATGTTTATGAGAATGACCTCCAACCGTAAATAATTCATCCTGGTCTATGCTTATAAGTTGTTTTGTTGACATTTTCTTATCAAGTATATTGTTTGATTTATCAAACATTTTTTTAATCAATTTTTTCTGAAAATAATCAGCAAATTTAATAGGGTCGTACGAATGATTACTTTTAATTATTTTTCTAATAATTTCTAAAAATAAAATCTTACTCTTAATAGTATTATCAAAAGAATAGTTTCCAAAAATAGTTTTTATCTCTCCTTTGTTTAAATTTTCTACTACTGTTTCAATTCTATCAATCCATGACATTCTATTATTCAATATAAAATCTGAGCATACGTAAAATGTAGATTTTAATTTTAGATCACTTAAAATTGGAGCTGCATATTTATAATTATTATAAAAGCCATCATCGAATGTAATGCAGTAAGAATATGAAGGTAATTTAGTATTATTTTTATATGAATGATATAATTCATTCATAGATATACAATTTCCTATTTTTTTTAATTTTTTCAAAAATTTATAAAATTCATCAACACTTATGTGTTTTCTATTATAATTTCTAATTTTATTGTTGTGTTTATTAATCACTCCATGAAAAAGGAAAATACTTTGCCTATTTTTTTTTAGTGATTTATTAATATTTAACTTTATCATTTATATTTTTGAAGTAAGTTTGTTAAATTTATTAATAACAGTTATTTTTAACTCTTCTGGCATTGAAGAATAATACCTTCCTTTTTTAATTTGCTTTATAAGTTTAATTTTCTTTCTTTTAAAATATTTATTAATTAAACTTTTTGATAATTTCACACAATATTCAGTAGTAATTGATCTTAATTGGTAAATTTTTAAATTTTTAGTTAATTTAATTTTTTTTGTTTTAAAAATATCACCAGTGTCTAGTTTTTTTTCTAACTTATGTAAAGTGACTTTAAGATTATTATAATCGTTATGATAAATTGCCCATAAATGTGAGTCAAGTCCTCTATATTCCTCTGGGTTACCTCCATGTAAATTAAAGATATTTTTATTTTTTTCTAGTAAAGAGTTACTTTTGATTTTGCTAATTCCAAAACAAATAATTAAATTAGGTTTTATTGATATTATTTTATTTAGTGCAGATTTATTATTAATATTTTTACATTTATAATTATAAGTTAAGTCATCTAAATTGATTTTTTTATTATTAAACCATTTTTTTTTCTCATAATTAGAAGTTTCCAATTGTATTTTACTAACATTATTACTCTTAAAATTATTGTTTTCAGAGATTACATTAAATTTAAATTTAGGATAACTATTGATTAATTGCTGTACGTAATAACAATGATGAATTGTGTTTGTAGTTAAAATTAAAATTCTCATTTAGTTATGTCTATGAAATGTATATCCTTTTTCAGAAATACTAAAATTATTTTTTTTATAAAATCTCACAGATGCTTTATTAGACAATTGTGTTCCAGCATGAATTTTTTTTGCATTTTTATAAAGAGATATAGAACTTTCAATTAACTTCGATCCAATATTTTTTCCTCTATAGTTTTTACTTACAGCAATCAAATCAATAATTAAATTATTTTTTTTGTAGATTAAAAGAACAAAAC
>MDTG01197870.1_pt1 | contig 10615 bp, 5 predicted proteins | sample 811421 | NCBI WGS metagenome assembly MDTG01 (sample SAMN05326645, study PRJNA326480) | marine metagenome | isolation source: seawater | place: Pacific Ocean: South East | collected 2011
ACATGTTTCATCTTCTAATGATACATTAGGGGGTAAATTACCTAATACACGAGGCCAGAATGGAGATACTTTATAATTAAATAAAATATCTCCAACATTAGCTATTCCATTTAATTTATGATCATTATTTATTAATTTTAATAGCCATTTCCTAACTAATACATTTATATCATTAACTTTATATTCTTTTGCTAGGTTTGGTACAATAGCCGCATGAACGAATAAATTACTTCCAATTATTAATGCTGTTTGACGTGTGCATGCTAAAAATTTTGCATATTTATTTCCTCTTTTAAAAAAATATTTTCTAGCATCTTTACCTGACTTAAATCTTTCCCCATCTTCTGGATTTGTTGTACTTTCAAATTGTTTTAGCCCTTTATATGATACATAATTCATTTCTCCATTAACATTCATAATTTCATGATTTCCTAGTAATGAATATACAGCTCCACCTTTTTTTGAAGCTTTTTTATGCAATTCTGTAAATAACTCTAAAATTTTAATATCTGACCCTTCATCTTGTGGAGTTGCTTCTGGTTGTTCACATGTATTTTTTCCATCAGGTCTACATCTATCTATTTGATCACCAATTTGAACAACAATTGTTTCTGGTGGTTCTGCTATCCAATTGAGTTCATCATCAATAAGTTTGGCTAATTTTAAACAAGCTAAGGTTAAATTATAATCACCATGTAAATCACCTAAACATATAATTCTTTCAGCAGGCGGTAAAATATGTGGGATTTTTTCATAACCACTACAATGATCTGAAAAGTCTGATTCTGTATCATATACTGGAACAATTTTATCAGAGGATTCATCACCTTCACCACCACATTGATCAACATTTTCAACTAAATTATAAATTTTATTTAAACCCATTTCTTGTATGTCTTTGAATATTATAGGATATTTCATATAATATTTAAAGATATTTAATTTTCATTATCTTTAATTTCACTTTTAATTCCAAATATATATTTATATGATTCTATATTATTATTAGAATATTCATTTAATAACTTGTCTGTATTTGTTCCAATATTTTTATATTTATCACTATTTGATCCTTCAAATTTAAATTCATTATCTAAAGGTTTTATAGGATAATAATATTTTTTTTCATAATAACTACTAGCTGATTCAGTATATGGGCTATCATGAATATTATATATTCTATTCTCTAATTTTTTACTAGAACTAATAGGTGAATTATCATAATTTGTAAATCCTTCTATATTATTATTATCATTAACATTTGTATTTGTATTATCATTATCATCGGCATTATCTAAATCGCATTTACATTTTAAAGAATTTTCTGGAAAGTTAAGAGTAAAATTTTCTATATTATTATTCATAAAAATGTAGTATAATATTATGACCACTACCACTAAATAAATTATATCCATATATATATCTAGATAAATTACTTAACTAATATTATAATAATTTTTATTTTTTTCATAAGCATTTAATTTATAATTATAATTTATATTGTAATTATCTTCTTTTATATAACTACAATCTGATATATTTATTTTCTTATCTAACTTTTTAATTTCTTTTTCATTTTTAAAATATAATTTTATTTTATCAAATGAATCTTTACTATAATTAATCATTTTTTTTACTGGTACATAATTATTTAATTCAAAATGCTCTTTGTTTGTATTTATAATTATATATAAAATAACAAATATAACTAAATATAAAATATTCATATATAGTTATAAAGATAAAACTTACATATTTTTAAAATTGTAAAATCCATTATCTGAATAAGGTAATACTATATCACTAGTATCTATTTTATATTCACTGAAATCTCTATGTACACAAGATGTACATGTTGAAGGGTCCTCTTCTATTCCTAAACCTCTTGTACTTTTAATATTTGTATTATTTATTCTTGCAATTTTTGTTTCTATAATTTGAGTTTCTAATGGTGTATCATTATTATCCAAATCCACATTTGCTAAATTGGATTTATCATTTGCTATAGGTACACCATTAATTTCTTGAACAACATTTGGTTCTTTTCTTAACTCTTCTTCTACATTCACAATTTCTTGTTGTATATCTCCTTGATTTACTTGTTCTACTTGTTCTACTTGTTCTTCAATTGTTGAACCCAAATCTTCATTAGCTAACTCTAATTCTAAAGTATCAATCTCTTTATTTAAAACTGCATTAGCTATTTGATCTTCAGATACAACATTCTTTCTTAATAATTCAGATTTTTTATTATCACCTTTTGCGAGTTCTTCATCCATCATAATTTTATGCCATTTTCTATGTCTATGTCTATGATGTTTTTCAGTTTCTAATATAATTTCTTGATCTTCACTAATTAATACTTGATCATCACCATCTGAAATTTGCATAAGTAAAACTAAAGATATTGTTGCAATTAATGCAATAGAATGATTTTTTGATGTTACATATGCAATTGCAAAAATAACACTCATTCTAAAAAATGGATTTGTAAATAAATTTGCAATATTCATAGGTAATTTTGGTGCAGCTAAACTACCATATAATACAAAAAATACTGCTAATGTAGTAGTTACGTATTGATTTTCTAACAAATTATTCATGCTATATATATATACTAATATTTTTTAAAAACTAAATAAAATAATTGAATAATTAATATTTAAAGTATAAATAATTTATATTATATAAATGGATTCAATTGTATGCAATCAAGGATATATCATTAACAAAGATCAAGTTTCAGAACTAATATTAAATGAAGTAAAAAAAGAACTTAAAGTAAAACCATTTATTCAAGGAGCTAGAAGTAAATTTGCAAAGAGTTTTAAAATTTATAGAGAAAATGACGATAAATTATGTATTCCTAAATTTTATGGCTATCAAAAATTTGGAAAACCTAAAAAAAATGCTTTTTTAAAAGGAACAAATATTAAATTAAAATTTGGAGGATCATTGAGAGATTATCAATTAAATGTAATAGAAAATGTTGTACCTAAAATTAAAAATCAAGAAGGAGGTATTATAAGTTTACCTCCTGGTAGAGGTAAAACTGTAATTGCATGTAAATTAATTAGTGAATTGAAAAAAAAAACATTAGTTGTTGTTCATAAAACATTTTTATTAAATCAATGGAAAAATAGAATTGAGCAATTTTTACCTAAAGCAAAAGTTGGAATTGTTCAAGGAACAATTATGGATGTTGAAGATAAAGATATTGTAATTGGAATGCTACAAAGTTTAAGTTTAAAAGATGACTATCCAGATGATTTATTTGATGATATTGGATGTATTATTTTTGATGAGTGTCATCATTTAAGTGCTGAAAAGTTCTCACAAATACTTCAAAAGATAAGTGTTCCATATATGATAGGATTATCTGGAACACCAAAACGAGCAGATAAACTTGATTTTGTATTAGAATACTATATTGGTAATATGTTGTATTATGAAAAGCCACAAATTAATCAAGAAATTTTAGTAAATATTTATAAATTTACAATGCAACATGAAAGATTTACTATGGTATTTAATAAATATACAAAAGAAGCTCAAGTATCTACAATGATTACAAACTTAGTTGAACTTGTTGAACGTAATGAATTTATAGTTTCATTAATTAAACAATGTAGAGATAATAAAGCTAGAAAATTATTGGTTCTAAGTGATAGATTAGATCATTTGGAATTTATGAAAAATAAAGTAGATGAATTAGAATGTGGATCAACAAGTAAATATATTGGAGGCATGAAACAAGAAAAATTAGATGTAGCAGAAGAAGCAGATATAATATTTTCTACATATAGTATGAGTTCTGAAGCATTGGATATTAGTTCATTAAATACAATAATTTTATCAACTTCAAGAAAAAATGTAGAACAATCTGTAGGTAGAATTTTAAGAAATCAAAAAGGTAATTACTTAGCACAACCTTTAGTTATTGATATAGTTGATAGCTTAAGAACATTTACTAATCAAGGATATACTAGAAAAACATATTATAAAAAAATTACAAATTTTGATAATATAGTAACATATAATTATAAGGAAGGTAAAATTACTGAAGAACCACGAAAAGAAAGAAAACAAAAAACACAAACTAATGATAAAGAAAAATCAAAATTTATTGATTCAGAATCTGATGATGATGAAGATAATTCATTATTTATAAATTCTGATTCTGACTAAATTATTTATATATTAACTTCATTTAATTTTTAACACATTGAATTAAAAATACATCATTTTTTCAATTTTCATAAAAAAAATTGAAAAAATAAATTTATAAAATTATAATTAATAGCGATATCAATTAAGATGGAACAAGTTACTACAAACTTACAAATGCGAGGACTTTTGGGATCTGAGTCCGAAGGGCAAATGCCCTCTCAAAGATCCCGTGCTGAACAACAGCTTTATGACGTGCTTAACAGGCAAAACGTTATTTCTGGTACTTGGGGTAACCTAAGTGATAACTTCTACGATGCCGTAGAAGATAAGAGGGTTAATAATCATCTTGCTGATGCATTAATGAAGGGTAACGTAACTAGCGAACACTCTGAAGTTAATGAATATCCCATAAATGTGAGCGGGGACTACTCACATAAGACTGTTGATACATTCATCATTAATTCATTACGCCATTACTTGATAGAGTATTTGACGAATTCATCGTCTAAGAAGACAACATATACCATTCCGATTGATTTGGAGAGTTGTTTCATATCAGGTGAAACCAATATTGATTTTATTTTTGGAGGACAACTTCCTAAAAATAAGAAGGATGCAAAATTCAAGGAGTACGACAAGTGGAAAAGAACCAATAAACTTGATCAAGGTCAAGTTATGCAATTGAAAATCCAAGTCGACAAGATTGGGACACATACTTGTCGAATCAATGATTTTGTCCATTTTATCGCTAAGGCGAAGGGAGTGTTTGATGATGATTTTAATATTCGTCATCAACTTCAAAATCTGAATATCAAACATCCATACGATTTAGGATATTTGTGTATCGCTATATTATCGCGAAACATAAAACCAAGATACGTACCATGTGAGCTCGTATATGAAATTGTACTAGCCCTCAATTGGGCTATTGCAAATGTAACAATCAAGGTGGACCTTTACGAAATGATTCTTGGTAAGATCATCGAGATATTTCCTGTAACTCCCTCACAAATATCTTTATCATACTCACAGGGGATAACCAACCCTATCATGGTAAATACTATGAAAAGTAAGGGTTCAGGAATTTCTCTCCTACCTTGTCAAGTTGATATGATTGGAAGTATTGACAGGATCTCTAATCAATATGTAAGGAGTCTTATCAATACTCCTAATCATGACAACTTTGGACAGACTAGAGAGAGAGTAGCAATCGCGACTGGCCTTGCTACTGGGAAGTCTACGATTGCATCATTGATACCAACTAGGATAGTACAAGAACATAATAACTCCAAGAAAGATGGCGATAGTCATGGAGTTGTACTTTTTGTAATCCCTTCACATATGACGGCAGCTGATTTTGCAGTCATTGCTGAAAAGATTGGTGCCACATGGCTAGCTCGTGCTGGTGTTATCATTCCAATGCATTCGACTTGTCCACAAATCAAGTATAAATCAAAGAAAAATCCAATCCGCCCAGACAAATTCGCTGAAAAAGGAAAGGCAAATGATGGAATGGATACTTCTGTTGGGTTACTTGATCAGATGCAACAACTTGTTAATTACACAGGGCAAGGAAATTACAAGAGAGAAAAGTATTTATTGCCTACAACAATATTTGCTGATCCTCGCAGTGCAGCTGAGATCTTATCTCATCAAGATGCATGGTCTGAACGCTTCAACATAAAATTTCTTCCGATTGTTGATGAAGTTGTCGCTACAGGTGATGTGACCACTGAGCATAACATGTATATTGAAACAATCGCTGAAATCATCAACAATTTTAACAAATTTGGTATTGTGATTTCAGCAACTCTAACTGAAAAGCAACTTACCGAATATAAAATATTCGATGAAGAGTGTCAAGTTGATGTTGTCACGGGTGGTCAGTCATGTACAACTTTTACTCAGATGTATGATCACTCTGGAAATTCGCTTCAACCATTGCAAAATATGCTGATTGGTAATTTGCCCTCATTTGTCAATGATATCTCATCCACATTATTGAGGTGCTTTACGCCAAAAGTTTATGATGCTATTAAGAAGGCATATGATAAGGAATCTTCTGATTCATTTCCAGACCTTGATTGGACAGATGTCTCTTCTGCATCTTCTTTTCTTAAAGCGACGGAAAGACTTCTTGTTGCAATCGAAACCTTTTCACTGACACATCCTGAAAAGGCTCAAGCGATTTGTAGGACAGAAGTTAATATTCCTCAGATTGAAATTAAAGGGAATTCTACAACTATGCAGCTAACGACAGCTAATCCGATGAAGCATATTATCAAAATGCCTCAAAATCCTATTACCCAGGACAAACTGGAAAAGCATTTTGATGCATATGAGAACTCTATCAAGAATGATATCTCTGAATTAAGAGCTCTTAAATCAACTGTCGAACATGCTAAGGAGAGTGATCAGATGCATGGCTCATCAACTAATATCAGTGAAAAAATCGTTGAGAAAGAGCAACTCTTGAGAGAGCGACACAACTGGACAATATGTATCCCATCACAGTTCGGTTCAGTTAATGTGAGTACTGCATGGGCTGATAAGCATTCGCACCTTGATAAACGTTTGTTTGCATCGCTACTTTGTGGTCTTGAACTAGAATTTGACAATCTAGAACTGGACAACGCTATTGCAGAGTTGAAACCAAAACCATTCCATGTCATTGATACCATCGCTGGGATGTATGGTCGCAATGTAAAATCTTGTGCAGAAGTTAAGATCTTCGGTAAAGATATCTCATGGGATACTATCGCTCAAGCTGCTGCCCGTGCTGGTAGAGAGCTTTCAAACAATGCAATTGTATCCCTTTACATTGATCGAGAACTTCTTAACAGTGATCCACATAAAAAATCAATAGCTTCACTCAAGCAGTATATAAATGCACTAAATATAACTGAAGCTCAATGTTTTAGTACTGCTATTGTATCTGATATTGAAATTGTAACTACTGAAGTTACGACTGGTCCTGAAATTAATTCTGATTTAGAGCCTGTTAATGCTATTCCAGTTGATACTCCTGAAGATATACAATACTCGATTGCTATTGAAGGTGGTATTCGATGTGTTGGTGTTTCAGAAATTGATCGTACTTCAATGATTATTACTGAAGACTCAGATAGCCCCCCATTGGAACATCAGGATCAATTAGATGCGGATGATCTTAATGGTTGTGAAAGAGAACCTGCACCTAGCAGTCAACAAGTGATTGAATCAAGATCTTTACCTGGAAGTCATAGAAGGGCAAATAAAAATCGAAAGAAAAAGAAAAATAAGACGCCTACCACAAGTGTATAAAATGTCTTGAAACAAATGAAAAAGTTTTAGAAGCTGGTTTATATACCATCGTTTTATATGAAAGAGTTCTTAAAGAATGGGTTGAAATAGCCACTTTTATATAATACAAGTTTCTTTTACAGGTTTTAAATAACCACTTTCATTATTGAATAATAAACTAATAAGTTAAATTTTTAACTTATTAATTTATAAGTTGTATAAAAAAAATTGAAAAATAATAATTCATGTATCCTAAGCTAACTTTTATAATGCTTACAACAATGTCTTCATTTGTTGTACCCCCAAGCGTAGGAACTCAAGGATCTGGTTCCGAAGGGCAAACGCCCTCTCTAAGATCCCCAAGTAAACAGCAACAGCAACTTTTGAATGTTATAAATTCTAAAAATCTTATTAAAAATACATGGTCTCCACTAAATGATCAGTTTTATACACTAGTTGAAAAACCATCTAGCAATCGACTTGCTACATATATACAAGAAAATAAAGATATCAAAACCACTATGTGTAAGAATGAATATCCAATCAACATTGGCGGTACATATAGTGCTGACTTGATTGACTCATTTATTCTGAATTCATTGGTACATTTTCTGACCAAACATTTAAGTACCTTAAATGAAGAGTGTTTGATTGATTCAGATATTAAAAATCTCTTTGTTCCAACTTCCGCTGAAATCAATTTTCTCTTTTATCCAACTTTGCCCCATAGAGTCCGCGGACAAAAAAACCAAAGTAAAGATTACACAAATTTCGAAAAATGGAAGAGAAAGAATAACCTTCAACAAGGACAAGCAATGCAAATACATCAACAGGTTGTTACGATGAATGGTCATACCCAGAAAATGAACGATTTTCTTGATCTTATGGCTCGAGTTGATAATGCTAAGGGAAATGTTGAGAAACCTGTTGATATTCGTAATGAACTCAAAACTATCAACATCATACACCCATATGATCTAGCATACATTACCATCGGAATATTATCACGCAAATTTAGAGCAGAATATATTCCAAGTATTCTGAAATATGAAATTTTAATTGCACTACAATGGGCAATTACAAATTCTACTGGAAGCAAAGTTAAACTTTATACTTTGCTTTTCAATAAGTTTATCGAAAAGTTTGCAGTAACTCCAACTGAAATTTCTATGGAATACACACAGGGTATAACTAATCCTGTTATAGTAAGTACCATGAAAACCCATGGAAAAGGTGATATTTCACTTTTTCCTTGTCAGGTAGCTATGATTGAAAGTATCAATCGTATTTCTGATTCTTTCGTGAATTATCTTTCTGGTGATTCGACTGAAGATAAAAAGAAAACCATATTAGCGATTACTACTGGCCTTGCTTCTGGTAAGTCAACTATCGCTTCATTGATACCAACAATGAAGGTGGCTAATTACAATAAAAGCAAGATTTCTGAAGAGAAACATGGTACCGTACTATTTGTTATTCCGTCACATATGACTGCTGCTGACTTTGCAGTTATTGCTGATAAGCATGGATATACATGGTTTGGTCGTGATTGTGTTCTCATCCCTAACCATGCATCGTGTCCACAAATCATAACGAACAACAAGAAAAAGCCATTTCGACCTGATAAGTTCGCTGAAAATGGTGGATTAGACACAACTCTTGAATTAGTTGAACAGATGAAACAACTTGTTAACTATGAAGGAAAAAGTGATTCTTATAGTATATCTAAATTTAAGCTCCCAACAACAATGTTTGTAGATCCTTGCACTGCAGCAAAAATTTTAGAGCATAGTGATGCCTGGAGTACCCGATTCAACATTGAATTTTTACCCATTGTTGATGAGGTTGTAGCTACTGGTGATGTATCATCTGATGAAAATCTCTATATTAAAACGATTGCATCTATCATTAACAATTTCAATAAGTTTGGAGTTGTTATTTCTGCTACACTCACACCAAAGCAGCTAGAAGATTACAATATATTTGGCGAGAATTGTCAAGTTGATGTTGTGACGGGTGGTCAAACGTGTAATTCTTTTACACAAATGTATGATCTATCTGGACGTTCACTCCAACCACTTCAGGGTATGAAATCGGAAGATCTGCCTTCTTTTGTTAAGGATATTTCATCAACGGTTCTTAGATGCTTCCCGCCAAAAGTTTATAACTATATTAAGGAAGCTTATGATAACCAATCTAAAAGTACATTTCCAGATCTTACATGGGATGATATTTCAAGTGCGGAATTATTCCTTAATGCAACAAAAAGACTACTTGAGGCAATACGTGACTTTTCGTTGAGAAAACCTGCTAAAGCTAAATTAATATGTGAAACAAAAGTAACAATTCTTCCGATAGAATCTAAAGGAAAAACAACAACAATGACGATTACAACAAATAATCCAAAGCGTCATATTTTGGATATACTTGAAAATCCTATTACTCAAGATCGACTTCAGCAATATTTCCTTAACCATGAAAATGGAATCAGAAATAATATCCAAGACCTAAGAGTTAGAAGAGCAGAGATGAAACAATCGCGTGTCAAAGACACTCAAGATGGGTCATCAAAGGATATAAGTGAACAAATCGCATTCAAAGAGCAAGAGTTAAAGGACAGAAGCAAATGGGTAATCACTATTACCTCTCAGTTCGGTTCAGTTACTGTAAGTACTGCTTGGTATGATAAATTTAAAGATCTTCCTACGCCATTATTTGCACTCCTACTTTCTGGCCTTGAGCTAGAGTTCCCTGATGATGTTGTATTGGATAATGCAATGACATATTTGAATCCAAGACCATCTGATGTCATTGATAACATCGCAGGTATGTATGGACGTAACGTACCCACTTGTAATCTAGTCAAGATTATTGGCACTGGTATAGGATGGGACAGTATCACCCAAGCTGCCGCACGTGCTGGTAGAGAGCTGTCAAATAATGCTATTGTTTCTCTTTACATTAATCGTGAGCTTCTTAATAGTGATCCTAAGATTAAGTCCATAATGCGTCTTATGGATAATTTAAATGAACTACGTGGAATTCAACATATTCCTGGTCCTACAATTGTCCCTACAGCTGCTACCGTTGTACATACTCTTATGGAACCCTCTAAGCAAGACGAAGAAAGCGATGAAGACGAAGAAAGCGATGAAGACGAAGA
>MDTG01229274.1_pt1 | contig 10615 bp, 10 predicted proteins | sample 811421 | NCBI WGS metagenome assembly MDTG01 (sample SAMN05326645, study PRJNA326480) | marine metagenome | isolation source: seawater | place: Pacific Ocean: South East | collected 2011
AATTTCTTATCATTAAAATAATGCTTAATAAAAGAATTATATTTGCTTTATTATATAAAGATGGATTTTTTCATTTAAGTAGAAATTTTAGATTACAAAAAGTAGGCGATGTAAATTGGCTTATAAATAATTTTGGATTTGGTGAAACTTGTGATTTCATAGATGAATTAGTTTGTATACTAGTTAAAAAAGATCCTTCAATAAAAGATAAAATAGATTTTTTAAACCAAGTAGAAATTATTAGGCAAAAATTTTTTGTTCCAATTACTTTAGGTGGAGGAATAAAATCTTTAAATGATGCAAAAAGTTATTTTCTAAATGGTGCAGATAAAATTTTAATTAATTCAAAATCATCAGATACTAAATTTCTTAAAAAAATTTCTAATTTGTGGGGAGAACAATCTATTACTATTATGATTGATTATCAAAAAGATTTAAATCTTAAAAACAATTTAAATGTTTATATTGATTGTGGTTCAAATAAATTAATGAAATTAACAGAATTTAAAAATAAAATTTTAAAAAATATTCCTTGTGGAGAAATTATTTTAAATTGTATGGATAATGATGGAAACGGTGCTGGCTTAGATCTAAATATCAGTAAAAAATTTAATAATGATTTTAAATCTCCTCTATTATTGATGGGCGGTGCAGGAAAGCCTGAACACATAGCTGAAGGTCTAAAAATAAAAAATATTTCTGGAGTTGTCACAGCTAATTTGTTTAATTTTTTAGGATCTGGTTTAGAAAAATCAAGAGAAGTTTCTATAAATAATGGTATTAATCTTGCAAAATTTGAGAATAAAATTCAATTATAACTTATATTTCTTATTAAATTTATTTAGAATTTCTTTATTTCCTATATCTCCCCAATTTTCATAAATTGGAAATGCACCTATTTTCTTTCCTTTTACCAATAATTTTGTAATTAAGCTTGTCATAGAAATATTCTTATTTTTTTTTACCGATTTATAAATTTTTGAGTTAATCACATAAATACCTGCATTAATTTTATATGTAAGTTTAGGTTTTTCCTCTAACTCCATGATTTGATTTTTTTCAACTTTGATAGATCCAAAGGGAAGTTGATAATTATAATTTATAGAAGCAACAGTTAAATCAAATTTATTTTTTTTATGATATTCTAAAAGAAAATTTGGGTCTAATTTTGTAAGAATGTCACCATTTGCAACGATTATATCTCTGTTTTCATTTTCAGGTAATAACCCTAGTGATCCAGCTGTACCTAAGGGTTTTTTTTCATTTATATAGTTTATTTTAACCTTAAATCTGCTTCCATATTTAAAATAATTAAATATTTTTTTTGATTTAAAATAAGTTGAGATATAAAAATTAAAAAAACCATTTTCTCTAAATTGACAGATTATTTTTTCTAAAATTGGTTTACCATTTATCTTTAACATAGGTTTTGGAGTATTCACCGTGTGAGGCCTTAATCTTTTTCCCAAACCACCAGCCATAATTAATACTGGATTTTCTATAATTTTTTTACTCTGAATTTCATCTAAATTTTTAATTTCAATAATATTTTTTTTTCTATCTAATAATGGAATTAATAAAAAATTATTTTTTTTTAATTTTTTATAATCAAAAATTTTTTTTTTTTCATTTAAAAAGAAAAAATTTTTTCTCATTATTTTATTAACTTTAACTTCAAGATTTTTATATTTTAATATTCCTCTTCGAATATCACCATCACTTATAGTTCCTACAAGTTGTTTTTTTTTGTTTATCACAAAAAGAGTTTTTATTTTAGCTTTTGATATTTTAATAATACAATTAGATAAAGTGAAATTATCCGCAACAATATTTTTTTTATAATAATTCAAATTAGGAGCTCCATCCACCATCAACTATAAGATTATGTCCTGTGATATACTTTGCTGCATTAGATGCTAAGAATATTATTCCATTCACCACATCTTCATCTGAAGCCATTTTTTTTAAAAGAGTATTTTTAGAATATAATCTTATAAAATTTTGACTTTGTTTCCTTCTTATACCCCCTGGGGATAAACAATTAACTCTCACATAAGGAGCAAGATATGATGCCAACCATTTAGTTAGTTGAATTATTCCTCCTTTTGAAACTGAGTAGCCAACTGGATTTGAAAGCTTAGTATTTTTATAAATTTCAAATTTTGGTGCAGTAAATCCATAAATAGATGAAATGTTAATTATACATGAATTTTTTGACTTAAATAAAAGTTTTTTTATACCTTTAACTATTTCTATACAAGAAATAAGATTAACCTCAATTTCTTTTATTAAATTTTCGTCTTTATTAGATATATTTTTTTTTGTTTGATAGTTTAACTGATCACCGGTTAATGCTGCATTATTAATTAAAACATCAATTCTTGAAAACTTATTATTTATAAATTTGATAAGTTTTTTTTTATCTTCTGATATACTTAAATCGCATTGAATATATTTATGCTTAATTTTCGATTTTCTAAAATTATTTAAAATTCTTTTAGTCTCTTTAGTTTTATCTGTTAAAATTAAATTTGCTCCGGAATTATAAAAAAATTTTGCTAACTTGAAACCTATGTTTCCATTGGCTCCAGTAATTAAAATATTTTTACCTTTAAAATTATAGTTTTTTTTTAAGAAATTTATCACTTCCATTTTTTTCGGTATAAAAATTCTGCAAATTTAAAATCAACTTCGTCATCTATATCTACAGACCTAAGTTTAGGAATAATTTTATATTCTAATTTTCCATCAAAAATACTATTTTTTTCTCTAATAAATTTTGTGCTCATAACATAAGCTACCGTAGTCACGTCATATACCTTTGGTGATTTCTGTCTAGTAAAAATTTTTTTTTTTGCGTTATTAATTAAATTTAAATTTCTTTTATTAATTTGAACCATATTAAAATATGGATTTTTTGAAGACGGAGTAATTGTTATGACACCATCGCATTTTTTTGACTTAAAAATCTTAATACAGTCATCAATATCTTTTGTGAGCCTTAATGGAGATGTAACTGGTAAAACACATAGATAATCATATTTTTTTCTATTTAATTTTTCTAGTCTAGAAATTGCATCTTTCCAAACTTTAATCTCTGGAGTAGTATCTTTTGATAAATTTTTTTTTCTTAAAAATCTTACTTTAGCTCCAAAAACTTTTGAAATTTTTGATATTTTATTTGAGTCTGTGGAAACGTGAACTTCATCTATGAACTTTGAGGCAAGAGCTTTTTTAATTGTATAATAAATTAATGGCTTACCGTTAAATAACTTGATGTTTTTATTTTTTATGCCTTTTGAGCCTTTTCTGGCACAAATAAGTGTTAATAATTTCATGATTTGTTTTGTTTTTTTTTAAAAAAAGAAATTAACTTTTGGAAGCTTTCCTTAACTTTTCTCCACCAATAACTTAAAAAACCTAGAGCTAAAGCTAAAAAAGCAACTATTGCCTGTATAATAATACTCCCTGTTCCAGGATCAAGATAGGCAAAAACTTCTTTGCAAAAAATAAAATTTGAAACAAAAATAAAATAAAATAGTTTTTTATTCATAAATATAGTTTTCATATTCTAGTTCATAAAAATTATAAATTATTGGTTCAGAAAATAAAGAGTTTCTTCCGGCAAAGCACGCAATGATTTTGTTCACTATTTTTGAATTAGTAGTAAATCTTTCTAATTTTAGATTTTCAATATTTTCTGAGCAAAAATTTGAATTATCGTAAATACCTCCAAAAACAGGCAGACTATCCATAAATTTATAATCCTCAAAATTATCATATTGATTTCTTATGTATTGATTTAATTTTTGATCAGTTGAAAACCTCCAAGTCATTAGATTATGATCACCAAATATTATGACAACACTATTCGGATCTTTATTATTTATTGTATTAAATATTTTTTCAATTAATTTTACTGTTTTATTTATCCCATCATTAAATGATTTTGTATAATTTTTATCAAGTGAATCAGGATGATTTAATGGAATCATGTGGAACCATTTTAAAGTAGGTTCTGAACCTATTCCAATTTGCTCAATAGCAAAATTATGAAAATCTCTAATTTTTAGTTTTCGTTTGTTATTTTTAATTTTATTTTTCAAAAAAATAAATTCACAATAACCGTATAATTGGAAGTAAAACCACTGCAAACGATTAGCCTTTCCATAGCAAAAAGAAAATTGTCTTGGCAAGTTATAAATACTATTTTCGGTATGATATTGATCTATAAACTCTCCAACTTCTCCAAATGTAGGGTATTTAAACCCCGTTATAATTTTATAACCATTATCCTTAAATATTCTAAATAAAGGTGACTCATCTTGACCGGTAAAATAATTTTTTTTAGTTAATCTTTCTTTTCTCCAATTACTTGGGTCCAAATATAAAATTGAATTAATTGATTCTCTTGTGGGATAAAAATCTGCAAAATTATTCTTAAATATAAGAAATTTTTTATTTTTTTTTAAGTTTTTTATGCTTGAATCTAATCTTAGATGTTTTTTTATTATTGAATCAGGAATTAAACTTTCAAATGAAAATATATATAAATTTCTCTTTTCATTAAAATCAATAGTTGTCTTTGTATTGGTTGAATTTTTTTGGAAATTAGACTGTAAATCAAACAAATAACTAAAATTTAAAATCAAATATAAGATACAAAAAATTTTTAAAATATTTGTTTTCTTAAAAATAAACCTATTAAATATAAAGAAAATAACAATAGCTGAAATTGTATAGACTATTTTTATATCTTTAGTAACATTTGTAAAAAAAGTGGAAGTAGACATTATTAAAAAATAAAAATTTAAAAATATTAAAAATGAAAATAATAAAATCTTGTTTAAGTCTGATATTGTTTTAGATAAAATAAATAATAAAAAAATTAATTGAAAAATAATTAAAATATACACATAAATATAAAATCCAATCACTTGATCAATAAAATTTTCAATCATTAAATTAGATTTAAATGACAGTGCAAAAGAACTTGAAATTAAAAAGAAAAAAATAAGTAAGTAATTTTTATTAATTTTTGACATTATTTTATATTAATTTCTAATTAATGAGTTTTAAAACTTTATTTATATTCTCAGCGCTGATTTTAGATATATTTTTTTCATAATTAAAAAAATTGCTATTTGCAAAATTTAGTAACTCTTGCTTATCTAAAATATTATTTTGCTGAACATAATCAAAATTTTCAAAAAAGTCTTTTAAATTAAAATTATAACAAAAAAATTTTTTAAAATTTTCTTCTAAATAATTAATTTCTTTTTGATTCATGTGTTTTGAAGAGTTATCATTTATATATATTGATAGTCTTTTACATGACAAAGAAAATTCAAGAGCAATCCCAGAAAAATCTGTAATTAATAAAGATGAATTATTAAATGAATTGATACTACTGGCATTATTATCAAATTTTAGCTTTCTTGAAGAATATTTAGATCTTAAGTAGTCCAAAAAATTATTAGATCTCTTATAATGTTCGGGATGTGGTCTAAATATTACTTCGTAGTCTTTATTTAATAAAAATTCAATAATTTTATCAAAATCTTCATTAATAAAATTTTTATAAAAATTACTCCAGCTGGGGGCTATCAAAACTGTTTTGGCATTAAATTTCTCAGTAATATTTTTTCTTAAATAATCAAAATATAAATAGCCAGTATTTAGCAAAGTTTTCTTTGATTTATTTTTGTTATTTAAATTTATTAAATCATTGTGGTAATTACTTGGGGACAGAATTATATCATAATTATGAAAAGCTGTATCAGTATATCCACCCACAATCCCATGAAAAACATAAATATATTTTTTAACATTTTTAGATCTTTTAATTTGATGATATCCTAAATCAGTTAAAGTCATAATTACTATTTTGCAGTTTAAAATTTGTAAAATTAAATCTCTTAAAAAATTATCGCCAATATAAAAAGATTTGATCTCTTCTATACCTATAGTGTCATTAATATCTGAACTTAAATAAATGATTTTTTTATTATATTTTGATAAATCAATTATTAAGTTTTTAAAAATTGACTGATATCTTTTATTTTCAGAGAAAAAAACTACATCAAAGTCTAAAAATAATATTTTAATGAGATTTTTAATTATTAATAAAGATTTAATTAAATTCATTATTATTTTATATTATAAAATATTTTAAATGATATTTATATTAATATGAATAAAGATGATTATAAAAAACAATTCGAAACTAGAGGTTTCTTTAAAATAGAGAAATTTGTTGATAAAGATATCGTTAGCAAAATTTTATCTGAAATAAAGTCTATTGAAGATGCCGACATTTATTTTGATAGAAATAATAGAATAAGAAGAATAGAGCAAATATATAATAAAGGAGAATGTCTTAAAAAACTTAATTTGAATTTTATTTCTGTAATTGAACAATATTTAGAGAAAAAAGTTACAATTTTTAAAGATAAGTTTAATGCAAAACCTCCAGGTGGTGAGGGTTTCAGTGCCCATTATGATGGTATATTTAAGTTTTTAGATAAAAACGGAGATGAAAAAAATGGATGGTATCATTATGACAATTTTTTTATAAATGTATTATTAGCTTTAGATAATTGCTCAAATGAAAATGGAACCATAGAAATTGCAAATTCTCACAGTGGAGATTTTAGTGAACTAATTAATAATACAACTAAAGATGGAACACCAAATCTCTTAGATAAAATTGAAGAAAACACTGATTTTGAAAAAGTTAATCTTGAAATTGGTGATTTAGTAATTTTTAAAAATACCTGTCCTCATCGCTCAGACAAAAATAACTCAAAAACTGAGAGGAGGATATTATATTATACTTATTCAAGTCTTGAGAATGGATCAAAATATAAAAATTATTTTAATGATAAGAGGGATAGTAAAAATAAAACAAAAAAATCTCTAACAGGAAAACTATAATTTACAATAAAGATTTAATAAATTTAAGACACAAATAATTTGAATTTTGATTGTACATGTCATAGTAGCGCTTTTTCTCTATTAAATTTTTTTTAGCAAATTTTTTTTTGTAGTGTGCAGATTTTTTTAAATAAAGATTTATATATTTTTTAAAGTTTTCATAGTCATGCACAAAAGGACCTGTTAAATTTTCCTCGTATTTCTTTAGAAATCCACTTTCACGATTATATTTATTTAAATCTGGAAAGATATTTATTTGTGGTACGTTGATAAAAAGGCTTTCTATTGAGGTTGAAGAACAATCGTTTATTAATAAATCAGTTTTTTTAAGAAATTTTGTTGTATCAAACAAGGGATCTTTTTCATTATCAATAAAAAAAATATTTTTGTTGTCTACAATCCTATCCTCTTGAAAATTAGAATTTATTGAATGTCTAGAATATACAAATTTAATATTATTTTTTTTTAAAAATATTTTAAAATCTTTTAAATTAAAATTTTTTAAATTGATTAATGGTAAAGTATATGCGTAGGGCCTCCAAGTTGGAGTATAAAATATTACTTTTTTTTTTCTAATGCTTTTATTTTTTTTTTTTAATTCTTCAAATTTTGGATAACCTAATTTAACAATTTTGCTATTACTTAATTTATATATTTTTTTAGCAACATTATCTATGGTATACTTAGATGGAAAATTTACATAATCAAATTTATTAAAATAAAAATCTGCTATATTTGATTTATAAAATTTATGTAATACCATCTTGTTTGCTGCACCATGGCCAATATGAATTTTTTTCGAAGAATTGGGTATTAAATTTAAAAAATTAAAGTAATTTGAACCACCATCAATAATTACTTTCGCTTTTAGAGTTATAAAAATTAACTTTAATGGATTAGTAAGTGATATAAAATTTGACTTTCTTTTTATTAAGTAATCTTTGACTTTTTTATTTTGACAATACCAAAAAACATTAAATTTTTTTTTTGAGAGGAATTCGTATAGATATCTTGGGTTATTGCTATAGCTATTAGGATTTGTGCTCTGTATAATTATTGTATCTTTTTTTAGGGGAATTATTTTTAGTGGACTTAACAATATACTTAAAAATAATTTAAATATTTTTTTTGTACTTTCCATTATAATTTATTTTTTAAAACAAATTTAATATCTTCTTGTTTTAAAGGAATCGGATTATTTTTAAGTCTTAAAATATTTATTTGATCTAATATTTTATTAAGATTTTTATCTAAATTAATATTTAATTTATTAAATGAGTCCTCTAAATTAGCTTGTTTTTTAATAAACTTAATTTTATTACATAATTCATTTATATTTTTTACGTTAAAACTTTTAAAAATTATTTGATATCTTTTTTTTAAATTAAAATTTGATGATGAAAAATTAATATTTTGATAATTAAAGAATAAAAATTTTTCAAAAGTTAGAGAAACTGCATGACCATGACTAATACCAAATAGTGTGCTAAATGGATATGAGACAGCATGAGGAGCAGTTGTTTTTGATATATTAATCGCTTTACCAGCTAAATTTGATGCTATAAGCATTTTTGATGAATTATCATTATTTGGGTTAATTAAAAATGGTAAGTAATTTTTTGAGGAAATTATTAAAGATTTTTTTGCAAATGATACACTTGACTTGTTTGATTTAATTGAAATTAAAGACTCGACGGCTTGTGCAATTGCGTCAAATCCTGCCGCAGATTTAAGTTTCTTTGGGTTATTAAGTATTAGGTTAGGAAATAAAAAAAAATAATTTGGTATTAGTAATTTATCTTCAACAGAATATTTTATTTTATTAATATAAATTACAGCATTTGAGGTAACTTCAGCACCAGCTCCAGCTGTAGTAGGCACTGCTATCAGTGGAAATAACTTTTTTTTGCTTATTTTTTGATAATTTATTAGTTTTTTTTTCAAATGGTTTATTTCTATATCTTCAACAATACTTACAATTTTTGCATAATCAATTACAGCACCACCTCCTATCGCTAATATTAAATCTGGTTCAAAATTTCTTATTTCATTTATGATAACTTTTAGTTCACTAAATTCTGGCAAAAATAATTTTTTGAAATAAAATTTAATTAATTTATTTTTAGGGAAATTAAAAAATTTATCTGCTTTAGATTTAAAGTAAGAATTTTTTCCTGTTATCAAAAAAATTTTATTAAATTTTTTATTAGATATTATTTTTTTAAAATCACTTAATTTTGAAACATCATTAACAATCATTTTACCTCATAAATTTTTTTTTTATTTCTAAAAATTTTTTTGGCCTGTCCAAATTTTTTATACTTTTTGATTTTATTCTTACCTCAAGAAAACTTGGTCCACTTTTTTTTACGAAAGTCCTTATGTTGTTTTTTAAATTTTTTAATGATGAGATTTTAAAATAACTTTTAAAACCAACACTTTTTGATAATTTTTCAAAATCAATGTGTCTAGCATTTGTTGGCTGACCACCAACCGACTCATGTGAATTATTATTTAATAAAATATATTTAATTTTACTTTTACCATATGTGGCAACAGTAATTAATGAGCCCATATGCATCAACAAAGATCCATCTCCATCTAAACAAAATACATTTTTATTTTTACTCACAATAGAATACCCTAAAGATACGCTTGATGAATGCCCCATGCCTCCAACCATATAAAAATCATCTCCAAATTTTAATTTTTTATCTTTTCTAATTTTGTTCAATTCTCTAGAGGTATATCCTGTTGTAGAAATTAATTTATCTTTAGAATTTATATTTTTTAATAATTCTTCAATAAATTCTGACCTCAATATTGATTTATCAAATTCAATTTTTTTTATTTTAAAACTTTTATCTATAAAAAGATTTTTTTTAACTAGAACGGCTACTGGAGTTTTATTTTTTAGTGAATAACTAATTAGTTTGCTAATCTTAGTTAAATCACTTTTAGTTTGTAAAACAATATATTTTATTTTTAACTCTTTAAGTAACGATCGTGTTATTTTTCCCTTAGCCATATGCTGAGGTTCATCATTCGATTTTGGCGAACCTCTCCAGCCAATAATCATAAGTAATGGAATAGAATAGACATTTTTATCTGCTATAGAAATTAATGGATTTATTGCATTTCCAAGTCCAGAATTCTGCATATATGCAACACCAATTTTCTTAGTAGCCAAATAATAACCAATAGCTAACGAAACTGCAGCTCCCTCGTTGGCACAAATAATATTTTTTATTTTTTTATTTTTTTCTAAACAACTTAAAAAAGTTTTTAGTAAACTATCTGGAACACCTGAAAAAAAATCAATTTTTTTTTTTTTATTTAAATAATCCAAGAAAAAATTTGGATCTATCATTTGTTTTTATTTTATTAATTCAATTATGTTTTTTACAGTGCTAATATTTTTTTCACACTCAAATGCTCTTTCATTTCTTAAAATTGTATGTGCTGTTTTCATCATAGAGTTATATGAAGATCTCAAGAGTTGATTTGCATATATTACAATATTAAAACCATTTTTAATTAAATCTTTTTCTCTTGTTTTTGAATAAGTTGAAGGAACTGCTACAAGTGGTCTTGAATATTGAGTTTTTAAAAATTTTTTTGCAAATTGAAAAATTGTTTTTGGATTATCGTCCTTAGAATGTATCATTATACAATCAGT
>MDTG01305846.1_pt1 | contig 10615 bp, 15 predicted proteins | sample 811421 | NCBI WGS metagenome assembly MDTG01 (sample SAMN05326645, study PRJNA326480) | marine metagenome | isolation source: seawater | place: Pacific Ocean: South East | collected 2011
ATGGACAAGTTTGTCTGGTGGGAATCTAAGTAAAAACGGGTGAGACCAGGAGTCTGCTTCAAAATAGCCTGAGAAAAGTAAATGTAGTGGAGCAACAGTAAAAAAAACAACAAACAAAATGTAGATGTAAAGAATAATTTTTTTCATGAGAAGAAATTCCTAAAATTAGATTCATTTTTGATATTCCCTTGGTAGTATACATATATGCGCAGTCGCCTATCTAGATATTTGACTTTATTTTTTGTGATATTTTATATTTTGTCCCCAACTAATGGTTTCAGTTTAATTAAGCTAAACGTTGAAACACTTTTAAAAAATTATATTGATGAAGGACTTGTATTATCGACAGAGTTTAATTCCTCTGTCGTTATTGAAGAGGGAGTTGAAAGTACCTTTAGGCTTGGTGATAAATTAGAATTTAATATTTTAATTAACTTTGAAAAAGATATTTTAAATAGTGGACCTAGTGACCTTGTATCAATTAGTGGCAGCCTTGCCTATCTTAGCAGCTATAAAAAAATAGTCTTTGAACTAGATGTGAGAAAGCTTCGTTTGGGAAATAAAGAGGCATTTTACATACAGATTGAAAAAGATAAGCAATTAGAGGTGTATTTTAAACCCTCGATTAAGGGGTTTTATATTGGAAATTAAAAATTTAGGTATATTTTGCGGTTCGTCTTCTCCAAATAGCGCTTCAATTTTTAATAACGTGAAATGTTTTTTAGAGGAACTACTTAGAAAAAATGACTATACGATTATATATGGTGGTGCAAAAATCGGAATTATGGGGGAGTTGGCGAATATTGCGTTGAAAAACGGTCGCTCTGTTTATGGTGTCATGCCGGGATTTCTCAAAGATCGTGAAGTAGACCATGAGGGGCTCACAACATTTGAGCTTCATGACACAATGCACTCAAGAAAGCAAAGAATGTATGAATTGTCTGACGGGTTTTTGATCCTGCCTGGAGGTTTCGGTACTTTAGATGAGTTTTTTGAGATATTAACCTGGCGTCAATTGTATCTGCACGACAAGCCCATATATTTATATAACTGCAATGGATTTTATGACTATCTTATTTTACATATAAAAAAAATGTCTGATTCAGGGTTAATTAGCGCAAGTGATAAAAACTTAGTCAAAGTGATAAATTCAGCCCAGGATATGCATTAAAATTACTATATCAAATTGCCAATTTTGTAGTGATCGTCTATTATACGCCGGATTAACAATACAGTAAGGAACGCTCTTTATGGCCAGGATAACTATTCTGTTAATATTTTTAACGCTCATTCTTCTCGTCCTTAATTTGAGAGATGGTCAAAACCTCCCAATAAAATTGGGTTATTTTAATCTTGATCAATATGAGGAAAACTATAAGGCAGAGGTCGCTTTACAGGACTCTATAAATAACCCGAAAGAGCAAATGGAAGGGCACGAAAACCACTCAGACGAGGATCAGAAAGAAAAAGTGCAAGAGCCAGCATATGCTTTGACGACGAAAGCTGAGTTTGTTGATGGAGCCCACGTGGTTAAAATGCTCAATAAGGGTGCAAATGGCGAGAAAATGGTATTTGAGCCAGCCTTCTTGAGAATTAATCCAGGAGATAAAGTAAGGTTTATTCCAGTAGATAAAGGGCATATGGCACAAACAATGAAAGGCGGTATTCCCAATGGTGCTTCATCATTTGAAAGCAAGGTCAACGAGACTTACACCCAAGTTTTTGATCAAGCCGGCGCATATGCGATAAAATGTAAGCCTCATTACACTATGGGGATGGTGGCCATGATTGTTGTTGGACAACCAACTAACCTTGAACAAATAAAAAGTGTAAAAGTAAAAGGGAAAAAAGGATTAATTAGATGGAATGCCATGCTCCAAGAGCTCGGTAAAACCAATTAGTCCTTACTAAGTATTGGTCTTAATACATGATTTTAGAGTACAGAAATACAAAACCAATCGTTGGGCATGATGTATTTGTTGCTGACGGTGCGGTTGTCATAGGGAGAGTGAAGCTCGGCGATGATGTCGGTATTTGGTTTAATTCTGTTTTGCGCGGAGATGTAGCTACCATTAAAATCGGAAATAATACAAATATTCAAGATGGATCAGTTTTGCATATCACAGATAATATTGACCTTGAAATTGGTAACTCGGTCACTGTAGGACACAATTCAATTTTACACAGCTGTAAAGTTTCTGACTTTTGTTTAATAGGAATGGGAAGCTTGATTATGGATAATGTGCAGATTGGTTGCGAGAGTTTAGTAGCAGCTGGTTCCGTGCTGCCTCCGAATAAGGTCTATGGAGAGAGAAAGTTAATTAGGGGAAACCCTGCGGTAGAGGTTAGAGATCTTAAAAAGGAGGAAATCGATGGCCTTCATCTGTCTGCGAAACATTATGTGAATCGAAAAAACGAGTATTTAAATACTGATCTAGTAAAGAAGATATAAAAAAAACCGGATTCGTGATCCGGTTTTTTGTCTCATTTAATTTGAAATATTATTTATTAAAATTTTCTTGTTCAGTATTACCGTTTACTTCATTATCAAGTTCTACTGAACTACTATCGTTCAAATCGACATCATTTTTTGGAGCTACTCTGTCTCTCTTTTCCAGATTAGATGGAATAAGCTTAATTCTTTTATAGTAACCGTCGCCATGAGATTTCGTTTCAATATCATCATCTTCAGAGAAGTACTGGTGAATAATTCTTCTATCTTTTGGGGGCATGGAGTTTAGAGTAACTATTTTCTTAGTTTTAATTGCTTTATCTTTCATTCTTTTTGCAAGGCTTTCAAGCTTAGCTTCCTTTGTACTAACTTCTCCTGCAACTGAAAATTTAATTTTAAAGCCATGTCTTAAGGCAGCTTTTTTAATAAGAAATTTTCTGGTTATTTGTTCCAAACTTACCAAAAGCTCAAATCCGTTGCTCTTTAGCACTTCTTCATCATCGCCTTCAAAATCAATCTTAAGTATATTGTCCTCTTGATTCACGCTGAATGTAAGATCTAGAAAGCTAAGGTTAATTAGCTCATCCATAAAGTTTTGGGCCATCACATCATATTTTGGTGCAATAAAAAACTTATAAGTTATTTCTCGCGAGCCTAATATTCCCAAGAAGTTTCTTTTTCCTTTCTCAATGATTTCATGTCCAAGAAGAGATTCGTCATGAATGTTGAGCTTCATCATTGCCTCTTGGCATGCCTGTGTATAATCTGAGCCAGATATTGTTACTGACTGGGGCAAGAGTTGTCTTTGGTCGTCAATAGCGTTGAAATTATCTTCTTGGCTTGAATCTAATACATTCCCATTTTTTTCACCATTTTTATGATCTGGTCTTTTTCGGTTAGGATTATGCCCTCCACCTCTTCTTCTTTTATTATAGGGACGTCTTTTTCTACGATTACCTGAATTGTTGCCTGAAGTATTTCCTGAATTGTTTTCGCTTTGGGTCATTTGTTGTTCCACCTTTTATTTTTCCTTGTTAGTGTTATAGATAGTTACGAGTAGTAGAAGCCAGTATCTACAATCTAATGGAATCTGTTCGATAAAGACTCTTTTATCTATCACCAAGTGGGGTGTCAAGAAAATGGAGAGGGTCTTGCCTTATTATTATTTATTTATTTAATTTACCCAAAATTAGATCATGGACAATCTAAGAAACTGGGTCACTCCATTGGTGGGAGAAATGATACTCTCGTCGCTTTTTAAGCAGGTGCATAGCATCATCTGGCGACACTGTTGCAACCCAATTTCTGGCCTCGCTCTCAGTGATAATTAATGGGCACCGGTCATGGCCCACCTCACGGATATAGTCATTGGGGGGCTGCGTTATGAGAGCAAACGAGACGATTTGTTCTCCTGGCTTACTCCCTTTCCATATATCATATAGCCCGGCTATCCAAAAAATTTCATTTTCTGGCATATAGAATTGTGCAATTTTCTTTCCTTTATCAGTTGGTACCCACTCATGAAATCGAGTTACAGGAATAGCGACATGCTTTCTAGCTATCAATGGGGCCCAAACCTTCTTTTCTAGGATTCCCTCAAGCCTGGCATTGTAGAGGTTATACTTTGATGGAATTTCGTTTTCAGAGTTGAAAGGTCTTAATCGATACCTCATTGGGCAAAATGCATAGCCCTTAGACATTTTGATCAATGCATTTGCATAAGAGTTCGGATAAACAATGGTTTTTAACCCTTCAGGTTGATCAGCACTTAATAAATCGTAGGAGGCTTTAGCCACCTTTACCTTATATTTATCGGCTAAGTAGTGCACGTCAGTGATTGTTGAGAATGAAAAGCAAATAATAACCCCCATTTTTATTAACTTAATTTATAACGTACACCTCAATTATTTGGCATTAAATTTGTCCTGTACGCTATTTTAATACCTTATAACTTATTGAAATTTTATGCACAAAAAAAATAATTTAATCTCTAAGAGGTTAAAAACTTTAAACATCGCTGAGTTAATGAGGAAATTTAAGTTGACCAAATTATTATCTTTTATGCTTCTTGCTTTTTTACTATCGCCCTCAAAAACCTATTCTCAAGTAATTGACATAAGGGTGACAAAGTTAGTGTCGTGTAAAGAAAAGGCAAATTTGAAAATTGACTTCAGAGGTAACAATGATATCTGTCTATCAAACCGAGGTCCTGTTGAAACTATTTGCTCTGATTTAACAAGGGCAGAGCTTACTGAAATAGTTCATTCTCAATATGTTAACAAAAGAGTCTCAACTTACAAATTAAACAATATTATTGAATATCTTTATTCCAGAGGTCATCGAATGAAAAAAAGATATACTGAGGGCAGAGATTTTTGCTTGTTGAGTGTTAAAAGGTAAGAGTTTGTAACCTTATGTTTTGTTTCTGTCCAATGGAAGGTAAATTGCAGAATTTTTTTCGTTCTCTCTAACTTCCACAGATTTTACCCAAGCTCTATTGTTTGTCTGATCTTTAATCAGTTGATTTACTTTTTCATAAACATACTTCGCAGTGCCCTCCATACCTACGTTTGGAAGGATTCTAAGTTGTATTATTTCTTTTTTATCCATTTCTTCAAAAAGTTCTAAGTGAGGATCATTCTCCGAGGCAAGGAAAGTGTGATCAAACATATTATCGAGCCAAGTTTTTACACTTTTTAAGCCACCAAAGTCGACAACCCATCCCTCCTTGGTTAATTCAGAGCTTTGAAATTCAAAATAAAATTCTCTTGAATAACCATGGATAAATCGGCAATGAGAATCGGCAAGCCATTGCCTGTGGGTACATGGGAAGCCTATAAAGCGCTTAGTAGATGTAAAAAAATTTGAGTTCATGACCTTCCTCTTGTAGATTAGTCTTTAAAGAGTTAAATCGTTAGATAGAAGAAAAGTCAATATTACAAGGTATAGACAATTGCAGAAGATGGGAGAATTAATGAATAAACTAGCAAATGTGATATTTATGATGATTTATTGTGCTTCCATATCGGCTGAAGTTGTGCCTAGTGACTCATATATCGATTTTGGAGATATTGAGGTGGGTGATTCAGATTTTTTAGAAGTAGAGCTTGAAAATACTCATGCTTATGCTGTTGGGATAACTGACATCTCATTGGACGCGGATTTTTCTGCTTTTGATATAAATGAGAATTGTTTAACAATTCTTAACTCTGGCGATTCTTGTCATATTGAGATTACTTTCAGCCCATACGAAGTAGATAGCTATTACGGTGATATAGATATTGAAACAAGCACTGGCGATTGGTTTAGCATCAATTTAAATGGTGAAGGTGTATTTGAATGATCATTTTTTCCCTATTACTTTAAATTAATATAAATAGATTAGTTTAGCCTCTTTAATCCGATAAAATTTTATTGTAAATTTGATGGAGGATTAAATGGATTTTATTCTTAACGCAAAAACTAGAAATCATGATGATAACGTAAAAAGTCTAAGAAAAAGTGGATGGGTGCCAGGTTGTGTTTTTGGCAAGAGTTGTGATGCGATAAATATTATTGTCTCTCAGAAAGATCTGAAAAAGTGTCTAGCAGCTCATGCTACTAAATTAACTCTTGACGTAGACGGCCAAAGTAAGTTTTTAGTAGGCATTGAAGAGTTGCAAAGAGGGCCATTACAAAACTCTTTAATACACATTTCATTTCATGCAATGAGCGCTAATGAAGTTGCGCATCTTCATATTCCAATCGAGTTCATCGGAAAAGCCTTAGGACAGATGGAAGGGGGAATATTAAAGGAAAATATTCATGAGGTTACGGTTAAAGGATACCCTGCAGACTTACCGGATAAACTGTGCGTCGATGTTTCTAAGATGAATATTGGTGACTCGATTCATATTTCAGATATTGCTGATCACTATAAATTTGATTTCCTACAGGATGATTATACAAAAGTACTTGTGAGTTGTGGGCATCCACGAGTTCAGAGTTTGGAAACCCCTGAACCAGATGAAGTTATTGATGTTGGGTCCGAAGCTATGGATGATAACAAGTCTGAAAAAGACGCCGCTTAAAATATTTTTACTATAGGTTTATATATCTTGGGGTGAACATAGTTCACCCTTTTTTAGTATATCCAATAAGGCTACTGGGATTGATTCTTTATTCCAAGAAAGTTTTAGTATCCTTTTAATATATAAATTTAAATCCTCTTCGTGTTGATAGAATCGAGCATTTCTTTTTTGAAGAGAAACTTGATCGGAGCGACAATCTTCTCCTTTAGTGACATTGAGTTTAGTGGAATTAAAAGCCAGGCATCCATATGGTTTTGACCATCTTGAGATTGAGCACCCTTTTCGATGGCCGAGATAAAAAGGACAAGTGTAATTTTTTTTTATGCCGAAATAAGTTTCTGTTTCGAGTCGATATTCTGAAACCACTCGGTCTAAATTTTTCATTAATTCAATGCTTATTCTTTCCTCATTTTCAAGAAAGCTTAAAATTTCAACTGCCTCTAGGGGGGTAATTCTCATAGAGTTGGAGCTAAAGGTGCAACAGTTTCCAATGCAGTTTGCGCAAGAGAAACCGGCTTTGTCCGACTCAGCCATTGCTTTGACGAGATCAAGACGACGCTGTCTATTATTTATTAAGTGAGACCTTTCAAAAACTTCTGGTAATAATTGTTCAAGCATACAAAGGTCTACTATAATAAACAACCTATTCTATCAATAATAAAATAAACGAGGATTCAATGACTTATTCACCGATTGAGAAAATGAAGAGCTGGCTTAATGAGGCAAAAGAAAACGTTGAAGGTAATTGGAATGCAATGTGTATTTCAACCATTGGTAAGAATGGATCACCTGACTCCAGAATGGTGCTATTTAAACAATTTAATGGCGATAAATTAGTTTTTTTTACAAATTATCAGTCCAAAAAAGGTGAGGATATATTGGCTAACGACAAGATTTCCATAGTTTTCTTTTGGGACTCACTTGGCAGGCAGTTAAGGTTACAAGGAATTGCAAAAAAAACTAGTCGCGAAATTTCAGAAAATTATTTTAATTCTCGGCCTGAGGGGTCGCGGATAAGTGCCATTCTATCCAAACAGTCTCGGGAAATAAAATCTTACGAAGACTTGAAAAATCAATACGACCAAATGAAGAAAGACTACTTATCCAAATCTCCCGAGTGCCCTGATCATTGGGGGGGGATCGAGGTGGATATAACAAAAATAGAATTTTGGAAGGAGCATGATAGTCGCTTGCATGAGAGGGAACAGTTTTTAAGGAAAGAGGAAGGTTTGTGGAATAAGAAGTTTCTAAGCCCATAAAGGTAAAATTTATGCTACCTTATGCTCATGTGAGCTGATGATCATCCTTTCGGTCATAATTAAATTTAGGCTGACAACCATGTGGCAAATATCGCTGTTGGGTATGCTAAGAATTTCACTACATTGACTAATAGCCATTCCCAAACCGGAGATCAAAAATTCTTCGATTAGATTTAGATCGACTTTTGAGTCCAAATCAGTTCTTTTAAAGATATATTTTAATTTTTTTGAATTGTAGGCTTGATCGTTTACGCCTTTTTTTAAAACATGAGTAATAATCCAAGAACAGTAAATGAGAGAAGAAGAAACGAGGAGATGAGAATTTTTTTCTATTTCATCATTTGAAAGGTGTTGCTCCAGCCCATCAAAAATCCAATCTTTTAGAATTTCAAATAATGTTATGTAGTCTTCCTTAGAGTATCTATTTAAATAATAAGTAGAGCTCGAAAAATTACCCGATTCTACGAATGACTCTAGATCTCTCATCAAATATTCCATGGCGGGTATTTTACACCACATCGAGGTGAGGGGATTTTATACTTTTAAAATATACCTTATTTTAATCGCTTACGTTGTAAATTGACGATTATACTTGACAGCTAAGTCCTCAACATCACGACCCTATTTCAGGGTAAGTTGCCGTTTGTAGTTCTCGGGTGAGATGGTGCAAGTTCTTGTTTAAAACTGAAATTTTTATAGCCCTCGTTTGGGCCAGGGTAGCCAAAATAGTCAAATCCAACATTATTAATCGCGCCGGTATAAAATGGGGCGCGTATTACACGATAAAATAATTGCATACCAGGTATTTGCTCAATATTTGCTGCAACAATTTCTCTTTGGCGTTGATTGAGGCTTGCAAATTTTTTTCGATAACGAATATAGGATTTAAAATTCAATAATGTGGAGATTACTCCTCTGATTAAACCGAAAGGTATGGGTAAAAGTTTCGAGCGCTCTACTTTCCATAGATATTTTATCGATTCAGCCTCGCTCGATCCAGGGTCTCCTAACGGATCATTTGCCTTTCCAGGGACAATTGTCTCTACTAAAGCTTCAAATGTTTTTTCTTGGTATGGATTTTTATCACCGGCCAAAGAAGTATTAGAAGATGATGCGATTCCTGTTATGACTACACCTTTTAATAGACTCCTTCTAGATAGCTTACTTTTCATACCAAATCTCCATCTGATTTTATGATTTCATCCGCAACTCTCAATGCATTTGCTCCAATTGTATGGGCCGGGTTTATTGATAGACTCCCTGGAATCGAGGCAGCATCTGAGACATATAGCCCAGGATAATTGAATACTTCTCCTTTGGAGTTACAAACACCTGAGTCAAAGTGATTACTCATTCTCGCTCCCCCTAGTATGTGATTTCCTCCTAAGTCAAAAGGGTATTTCTTACCTGTAAGTAAAAGTTCTCCACCAACTTCTTCCATTAGGTTTCTAAGTAATTCATACATCAAATAAATATGTTTTTCTTGTCCAGCTGAAACTGGATTTGAAATATCCGCAAAGCCAGAAAAATTAATATCCATATTCATATCACTTGGAACAGGGCCCATTGCGTTCCCAGGAATTAAGCGATGTAACACATTTTTTTTCATGAAGTGTTTATGTTCTAATCCCCATGGCAAGCCTCCCTCTCGCCTTACATCAACGCCAGCGGCGACTTGAATAGGAGTCATTCCTGCATGCATGGTCACGTGATGCTTATCCCAAAAGGCATAAGATATTGACCCGCAGCTAGTGTCGCTTTTATAGCCGAAGTGATCTGGATAATGCTCAGGGGTTTTGACAACGAAGTTAATATCACCATTATTTGAAATGTTCTTACCTAGAGATAATGATAGGTTTTTTAGATATTGAGTCGATCTAATAAGTAAAGGGACAGTCCCGATTGGTCCTGCAGCGCATATTACCTTTTTTCCGATGTAAGACTTCGAAGTCATACGGCGCAAAGAGTTTTTTGAGGTCTTGACCAAGTCAACTCGATATTCTCCGCCCCTTAATCGCTTAATTGATTTAGCAGAGTGCTCAGTGACTAGAGTAAGGTTTCCGGTCTCCATTGCTGGCCAAAATACCTCTGTCTCTAGTGTGAGTTTTCCATTAATAAAAGAGCAACCGGATTCGCAGTAGCCACAATGAACACAGCCTTCAGCGACATTGAAGTTGCATGGTTCACAACTAAGTCCTGCATCTGCAAAAAGTCTTGCGAAATTACCACCTATCATAGAAACATTGTTCCAATCTAACTGCTTTATTGACAGGAGTCTCTCAACCTCCTCATAGTAGGGATTCAAAGCTTGTCGATTAACTCCATCAGGCCAGGACTTTGTGCCTGAGTATTCGTCTTCAAATTGAAAGATTTCACTTGGTGCACGTTGATGAATTTTATCGTTCGTTACTGAGCCACCGCCAAGAACTCTCGAGCCTCTATAGAGCTCTCTGAGGCTTCTAGAGTTTGCAATATCGTACAGTTCTGCGAGGTAATCAAGAGTAAGCTCTTGTTTAAAGTCTTGAGGTCGAAGGTGTTTTCCCCTTTCAATAAGCAGGACTTTTCTTCCGTTTTTTGCAAGTCTATACGCCGGTAGCATCCCTCCATAGCCAGATCCTATTATAACGACGTCATATATTTTTTTTGACATAAGTTAATCCTTCAACTTCCAACAATAAAATTCTATCAAGTATTAAACTTTGGGCAAGGAAAAATAAAACTTTTGTAAAATGCGCGCCGGGTCTACTATTGTAGAACCTTCGATAGGTCAAAGTCTAGGTTATTTATCGAGGAAACATCTCAATCTGAATCCTCAATCTTCAGATTGGATTTTC
>MDTG01246151.1_pt1 | contig 10614 bp, 9 predicted proteins | sample 811421 | NCBI WGS metagenome assembly MDTG01 (sample SAMN05326645, study PRJNA326480) | marine metagenome | isolation source: seawater | place: Pacific Ocean: South East | collected 2011
AGAAAATTAAATGCCGATCTATTTGATAATTGTATTTTTTTATAATTATATATTAAAAAAATATTACTAATTGCACCAATAAGTATAATTATATTTGCTGATATAAAATCAAAGTCAAAATTAAATATAAACTTTACAGAATTAATTGTTATAAGTTGACCAAGTATTCCTATCCATCTTAGATTTATGTATGTTGATCTATTTAAAGAAAATGTTTCGGAGATCTTTCCTAACTCCATTAGTTAAATATCTAAATTTAAAACATTAATTGCATTGTCTACAATAAAATCTTTTCTTGAAGAAACGTCGCTTCCCATTAAAGTTTTAATAAGATTTTGGTCTTTTTGCAAATTTTTAGAATATTCAACTCGAAGTAAATTTCTAGTTTCAGGATTTAGCGTAGTGCTCCAAAGCTCCTCAGGATTCATTTCTCCAAGTCCTTTAAATCTTTGGATATTTAATTTAGATTTTTCCATCTGGATATATTTTTCAAAATCTTTAGATCCTTTTTTTAATTTTTTAAGATCTTTGGAATTATTTATCATATAATTTTCAAGTTCCTTTTCATCTTTAATATAAATACTTTTAGAACCTTTGTTTATTTTAAACAAAGGGGGCTGAGCTAAATAAACATGTCCTTGTTCTATTAATTTGTTAAATGGTTTATTGTTAAAAAAAGTTAACAAAAGTGCTCTAATATGAGAACCATCCACGTCAGCATCAGTCATTATTATAATTTTTCCATATCTAAGATCTTTTAAATCTATTTCATAATTTTTAGGGTCTAAGCCTAAAGCGTTTATTAAAGTTATAATTTCATTTGAAGAAATCATTTTTGATAAGGCTTTTGTTCTAAGATCATTTGAGTTTCCATTTTTTTTTATGCCATTCATCTCTGTATAGGTATTTAATATTTTTCCTCTAAGAGGTAATACAGCCTGGTTTTCTCTATTTCTTCCTTGTTTTGCAGAGCCTCCAGCTGAATCTCCTTCAACTATAAATAGTTCTGTACCTTCTTGTTTAGAGTTCTGACAATCTGCCAATTTTCCAGGTAGTCCAGTAAGTTCTAGGGCTCCTTTCCTTCTAACATTTTCTCTGGCTTTTCTTGCAACATCTCTTGCGACAGCAGCTTGAATAATCTTATTTAAAATTACTTTTGATATAGACGGGTTTTGATCAAACCATATAGATAATTTTTCACTAATAATATTCTCAACAATGTTTCTAACCTCTGAGGATACTAATTTATCTTTAGTTTGAGATGAAAATTTTGGATCTGGTATTTTTACTGACAATACACAAGTTAAACCTTCTTTTACATCATCCCCAGAAAGTGTAACTTTGTTTTTTTTTAATAAATTTTGCTCTGATGCATACTTGTTGATTACACGCGTAACCGCAGTTCTGAAACCTAGTAAATGTGTTCCACCATCTTTTTGATAAATATTATTAGTATAAGGATATACATCTTCATTATAGCCAGCATTCCATTTTAAAGAACATTGCACGTTTGTATTATTTTTAATACCTTCTATATAAATTGGTTTTTTAAACAAATAATTATCATTTTTATTTTTTAATTTTTCTCTTTGTTCATCTAAAAATTCAACAAATTCAATTATTCCACCATCAAATTTAAACTCTACTTTTTTTTCTTTTTTTTGAGTTAAGTCTTTTAAAAGAATTTGAATTCCTTTGTTTAAAAATGCTAATTCACGCATTCTTTTTTGTATTATCGCAAAGTTAAACTTTGTTGATGAAAAAATATTTTTGGAAGGTAAAAATTTTATATGAGTGCCGCTATTTTTTGAATTACCTATTGCTTTAAGAGGTGCTTTTGCTTCTCCATTATTAAATTCTAAAAAGTATTTTTTTCCTTCTCTTTCAATAAATAATTCTAATTTTTCAGAAAGTGCATTTACTACAGAAACTCCTACTCCATGAAGGCCTCCAGAAACCTTATAAGAATCATGATCAAATTTTCCTCCAGCATGTAACTGGGTCATTATTACTTCAGCTGCTGATTTCTTTTCTCCTTTATGGATATCTACTGGAATACCTCTACCATCATCTGCTACCTCTATCGATCCATCACCATTAATTATAACTTTTATATTTTGACAATATCCTGCTAAAGCTTCATCAATTGAATTATCTACAACCTCATATACCATATGATGTAAACCGGTCCCATCGTCAGTATCACCAATATACATACCTGGTCTTTTTCTCACTGCCTCAAGACCTTTTAAGACTTTGATAGAGTCTGCTTTGTATCCAGAAGTATTATTTTTTATCATAATTTTTTTTTGGAAATTTCCTTATTATACCATTTTTAAAAATTTTTATAAAATGATTAGAGATTCAAAGCTTAAATTAACTAGGTAAATCAATATTAATTTAATATTTTTTTTTATTTTTTTTTATTTAACTAAAAAAACACTTTTTGAAGTAAAAACTGGCGGAGAGAGTGGGATTCGAACCCACGGTACCTTTAAAAGTACACACACTTTCCAAGCGTGCGCCTTAAACCACTCGGCCACCTCTCCTTTGTAAAAGAATTATACACAAATTATTATAAATTAAATAAAAAATTTATTTCAATTTAAATTTTCTGGTCTTAAGTAAGATTTTTTTCCTATTATTGAAGAATATAAACCTTTTAATCTATAATAATACTTTAAAGAATTTTTATCACCTTTTAATAGAAGAAAAATTAATTTTAAAAATATAAAAATAAGTTTTGGAATAAACCTTAGCAAAGCAAATATATTACCATTATATTTCTTAGCATAAAAATATTGTGACCACATCCAATGCCAATTTCTAAGTTTTAAAAAAATTATATTCTTTAAATTAGATGATTTGGCTCCAACATGATCTATAACAAAGTCTTTATTTATTAATATATTATTATTTTTTAGTATTAATCTCTTACACAAATCTATATCTTCTAAATATAAGAAAAAATTTTCATCAAACATTCCAATATTTTTTATTTTTTTTACATTAAGCAACATACAAAATCCTAATATATGATTTGCTTTATAAATATTTTTTTTAAATAATTTTTCATTAATTTGAAAATTTTTATTTTGTGAAAATGGCCCCATAATTCCAAAACTATGCTGATTAAATTTAATTGACTTTAATAAAATTTTTGAAGTTCCTTTTTTTATTGAAGCATCAGGTGTTATTAAAAAAGCAAATTTAGTATTAACTTTATTTAACAAAAAATTGTATCCAGCTCCATAACCAAGATTTTTTGATGAAAGGTATACCTTAACTTTTGGATATTTTTTTTTAATATATTTTTTATTTTTTTGTCTCCAGAATTTTCAAGAATTAAAACTTTTTTAAAGATTTTAATGGAATTTAAGCATTTAAAAATTGCTTTTTCGCTTTTGTAAGAAACAATTATTACTGTTATATTATTAATCATATCAATAGAATATAAATATAAAACTTAAATTATGAAGAAAAAAAATATATTTGTTACTGGTGGATTGGGGTTTATTGGGTCAAACTTATGTGAATTACTATTAAAAAAAAAATTTAGAGTAATAGCTATTGATTATTTTGGAATTGGATCAAATATTAATAATTTATATAAACACAAAAATTTAATTATAAAAAAAATTAATATAAATAATTATAAACTTCTTAAAAATTGTTATTTAAAATATAAACCAATTGGTATTTTTAATCTGGCCGCGGAAACTCACGTTGATAGATCTATTGATAATCCAAAACCATTTATAGAATCAAATATATTGGGTGTTTTTAATATTCTGGAAATATTAAGAAAAAACAAATTTTTTCACAAAAATTTTAAAATGATTCATATTTCTACTGATGAAGTTTATGGTGATATAAAAAAAAAATATAAATCATTAGAAATTGATGCTTATAATCCCAGCTCACCTTATGCTTCTAGCAAAGCTTCCTCTGATTTAATAATAAAATCTTACTCAAAAACTTACAATCTACCTATTATAATTACAAATTGCACAAATAATTTTGGCCCAAAACAATTTCCAGAAAAATTAATTCCTAAAATAATACTGAATATTTTAGAAAACAAAAACATACCAATTTATGGAAAAGGACTAAATGAGAGGGAATGGATATATGTAGAAGAACACTGTAAAATTTTATTTCAATTATTTAAAAAAGGTAAAATTGGAGAAAATTATAATATTGGATCAGGAATAGTTTATAATAATATTTATATTGCAAAAAAAATTCTAGGTATAATTAAAAAAAATTTTAATACTATTAGCAAATCGAAAATTGTATTCATTAAAGATAGACCAGGACACGATCTAAGATATTCTTTAAATTCAAATAAAATAAAAAAATTGCTTAATTTGAAATTTAAAAATAATTTTGATGTATCTATTACTAAAACTATTAAATGGTACATAGAAAATAAGAAATGGATAGAATCAATAAATAAAATAAATTATCATAAAAGAATAGGATTAGTTAAAAAATGATAAATAAAGGAATAATTCTTGCTGGAGGAACAGGATCAAGACTAAGCCCCGTAACCAAGGCAACAAATAAACAATTATTACCTCTTTATGATAAACCAATGATTTACTATCCACTTTCTATTTTAATGCTAGCAAAAATAAAAGATATTTTAATAATAACAGACAAACAAAATAAAAAAAATTTCTACAATCTTTTTAATAATGGTAAAGATCTGGGTCTAAAAATTAATTATGAAGAGCAAAAAAAACCTAATGGTTTGCCAGAAGCATTTATTTTAGGAGAAAAATTTATTAATAATAATAATGTTGCGCTTATTTTAGGTGATAATTTTTTTTATGGGCAAGGTTTTACAAAAAAACTTTCTTCACATAAAAAACTTAATAGAGGAGCAAAAATATTTCTATACCAAGTAAAAAATCCTGAAGACTATGGAAATGCAAATATATCAAAAGGAAAAATTAAAAAGATTGAAGAAAAACCTAAAAATCCCAAGTCTAATTATGCGATAACTGGGCTATACTTTTTTGATAAAAATGTAGTTAAATACACCAAAACTTTGAAGCCTTCAAAAAGAAAAGAGTTAGAAATTGTAGATCTATTAAATTTATATCAAAAAAAGAAAAAATTATTTTTTGAATTTATGGGTAGAGGTAGTGCTTGGTTGGACACAGGCTCTCCAAGAAATTTACTTTCAACATCTGAATTTATATCGACCATAGAAGAAAGACAGGGTTTAAAGATTGGTTGTTTAGAGGAAATTGCTCTAAGTAATAATTGGATAAGAAAAAAAGATATAATGAAAAGAATTAATTATTATGGCAATTGTGAATATTCAAAATATTTAAAAAAATTAATTTCTTGATGTATGATTATTTAATAACAGGCGCAACAGGTTTTGTTGGTAGTAATATAATAAAGAATTTTAGCTCAAAAAAAATTGTAGTAATAACACGAAAAAAAAATTTCAAATTAAATTCAAAACTATTAAAAATAATTTATATCAAGGAACCATCTGATTTATTTTCAAAACTAAAAAAAATAAAAGTAAAAACTGTAATTCATTCGGCAACACATTATGTAAAGTCTCATAAAAAAAAAGATATTAAGAATATTCATAATGCAAATTTAGTACTGGGTAATATAATTTTGGAAATGTCTAAAGAACTAGAGTTTAAAAAATTTATAAATATTTCAACAATATGGGAAATAAATTATTTTAAATCTAAAAATTATCAAAATTTATATTCTCTTTCAAAAAAAATTTTTTCATTAATATTAAATTTTTATTTTCAAAATAAAAGTAAGTTTAAATATTATAATTTATATTTATCAGATACTTTTGGTTATAACGATAAAAGAAAAAAAATTTTAAATGAAATAAAAAAAAAATTAAAAGTTAATAAAAAAATAAAAATTATTAGCAGTAAACTAAAAATGAATTTTTTAAATATAAAAGACCTCATGAATGCCTTAGAACTAATTGATACTAAAAATAATATTAAAAGTGGAAATTATTTGATTACTAATAATAAAAATTATTCAATAAAAAAAAATTATCAAAACATACAATTTAAAAAATAAAAAAAAAATTAAGTATAGTTTTTTAGGGTCTAAAAAAATAAGCACGTTAATTCCAAAAATTTCAAAGTTGCCAAAATGGAAAATAAGATATAGTAGCATCAATCATATAGTAAACTTTTTAAAAATTTAATAATGAAAAAAATATATTACGGACAAGCAATATATAATTTTAAAGAAATTAACTCTTGCTTAAAAGTTTTGAAAAATCAAAGTTTAAGTTTAATGAATGGAATTAATGTTTTTAAATTAGAAAAAAAGGTTGCTAAAATTTTTGGAAAAAAATATGCATTAATGGTTAACTCTGGATCTTCAGCAAATTTACTTGCCTTGCAATCTTTAAATTTAAAAAAAAAATATGAAATAATCACACCATCTTTAACATTTTCAACAACAATATCTCCTATCTATCAATCTGGTTTTATACCTAATTTTATAGATGTTGAAAAAAATACTTTTGTTGCAAAAGTTGAACAAATTGAAAAGCAAATTAACAAAAATACTAAAGCTATATTAATACCAAATTTAATTGGAAATATTGCAGATTGGAAAAAAATAAAAAAAATTGCAAAAAAATATAATTTAATAACAATTGAAGATTCGGCAGACACAATTGGATACAAACTTAATGGAAAAAATACTGGAAAATTATCTGATATTGTTACAAATAGCTTTTACGCATCTCATGTTGTAAGTGGAGCTGGTTTCGGTGGAATTGTTTGTTTTAATGACAAAAAACAATATTTAAGAGCTAAACTTTTAAGAGGATGGGGAAGAAGTTCAGCTTTGTTTAATGAAGATGAAAATATTAAAAAAAGATTTAATAAAAAACTAAACGGAATTAGGTATGACAGCAAATATATATTTGAAGATTTTGGATATAATTTTTTGCCCTCTGAAATCTCAGCAGCATTTGCGCTTGAACAAATTAAAAAATTAGGCAAAAATATATCTATTAGAAATAGAAATTTTAAAATACTGGTAGATTTCTTTTCGAAAATTAACTTCTTTTTTGAAGTTCCATCATTAAATAAAAAAATTAAAACAGCATGGCTAGCTTTTCCTTTGCTAGTAAAAAAAAATAAATTCTTTGACAGAACTGATTTACAAATTTTTCTCGAAAAAAAAAATATTCAAACAAGAACAATTTTCACAGGAAATATTCTTAAACAACCTATTATGGAAGGTAAAGTTTATAAAAAACATAAATATGCAGAAAAAAATTCTACTGACGTTATGACTAGAGGTATTCTTTTAGGTTGCCATCAGGGTTTAAATATAAAAGATATTAATCTTATAAAAAAAAATATAATCATTTTTTTAAAAAAATTCACATGAAAATAATAAAAAATAAATTTAAAGGATTAAAAGTATTTGAGGATGAAGTTTTTTTAGATAATAGAGGCCATTTAAAAGAATTATTTAATAAAAAAAAAATCAAAGATAATATAATTTTTGAATTCATCTCTTTATCAAAAAAAAATGTTGTTAGAGGTCTTCACCTACAATTAAATAAGCCTCAAGCAAAATTTATATCAGTTATAAGTGGAAAAATATTTGATGTGGTTATAGATCTAAGAAAAAAATCTAAAACATTTGGAAAAAAATTTGAGTTCATCTTAGATTCAAAAAAAAATCATTCTATATATATACCAATAGGTTTTGCTCATGGTTTTAAAGCTTTAGAAAATAAAAGTATAATGATCTATGCATGTTCTGAAAAAAGATTTTCAAAATTTGAAAAAGGAATTAAATGGAATGATAAAGAATTAAAAATTAACTGGCCTAGAAAAAATAATTGTATTATTTCTTCAAAAGATAAAAAAAATATTTCATTTGAAGATTTTAAAAAAATTAATCCTTTTTAATTTTCAGCACACCAATAAATGCTTCTTGGGGTATTTCAACTTTGCCAAATTGCTTTGCCCTTGCTTTTCCTTTTTTTTGCTTTTCTAATAATTTTCTCTTTCTGTCTGTTGCTCCACCACCATGTATTTTAGTTAAAACATCTTTTTTAAAACCTTTTATTGTTTCTCTAGCAATGATTTTGCCTCCAATTGCAGCCTGAATTGGTATCATAAAATTGTGCCTTGGAATCAGATCTTTTAATTTTTCACAAACTTCACGACCTGTTGATTGTGCAAAATCTTTATGTATCATAATAGCTAAAGCATCTACGGGTTCTCCATTTACAAGAATGGCCATTTTTACCAACTCTCCTTCTTTATGACCTACTATTTCATAATCAAAACTAGCATATCCACTAGTCATGGATTTCAATCTATCATTAAAATCAAATACAACTTCATTTAACGGCAGTTCATAACTTAGAACAGCTCTATTTCCAGAGTAACTTAGATTAGTTTGAATACCTCTTTTACCCTGACACATTTTAATTATTGATCCTAGATATTGATCTGGAGTAATAATAGTGGCCTTTATCCAAGGTTCCTCAATAAATTTTATAAATGTAGGGTCTGGTAAATTAGAAGGATTTTGTAAATCTTCTACTTTGCCATTATTCATATGAATTTTATAAACAACACCAGGAGTAGTTGTTAACAAATTAATATCAAATTCTCTTTCAAGTCTCTCTGTTACAATTTCAAGATGTAATAAACCCAAAAATCCACATCTAAACCCTAGCCCTAGTGCTGAAGAAGATTCTGGTTCAAATGAAAAACTTGCATCATTTAATTGAAGTTTGGCTAATCCATCTTTTAATTTTTGATATTCGGAGCTATCAACAGGAAATAAACCACAGAACACAACTGGCTTACTTGGTTTAAAACCTGGCAGCGTTTCTTTTAAAGGAGTGACTGCATCACAAATTGTATCGCCTACCTTTGTGTCAGATAACGCTTTAATCCCAGTGGTTATAAATCCTATCTCACCCGCATTGAGTTCATTAATGTCCTTTGGTTTTGGTGTAAAAACACCAACTTTCTCTACAAAATATTCTTGATTAGTAGACATCATTTTAATCTTCATATTTTTCGAAATTTTTCCATCAATAACTCTTACTAAAATTACAACACCTAGATAAGTATCGTACCAGCTGTCTACTAATAAGCATTTTAATTTTTTATTTTTTTCACCTTTTGGTCCAGGTAAAACACTAATAATTTTTTCTAAAATGTCCTCTATTCCTTCTCCGGTTTTCCCTGAACATGGAATAGCATTAGAAGTATCGATAGCAATAACATCTTCAATTTGTTTACTTGTTCTATGAATATCTGATGCTGGTAAATCAATTTTATTTAAGACAGGTATTATTTCATGATTAATATCTAAAGCTTGATAAACGTTTGCCAAAGTTTGCGCCTCTACACCTTGTGTACTATCAACAATTAAAATTGAACCTTCGCATGCATATAAAGATCTACTAACTTCATAACTAAAATCTACATGGCCAGGAGTGTCTATAATATTTAAAATATAACTTTTACCATCTTTAGCTTTATAGTTTAACTTAACTGTTTGAGCTTTAATTGTAATGCCTCTTTCCCTTTCAATGTCCATAGAGTCAAGAACTTGGGCTTTCATCTCTCTATCAGTAAGACCTCCACACTTATGAATTATTCTGTCTGCAATTGTTGATTTTCCATGATCAATATGTGCAATAATTGCAAAATTTCTAATGTTATCGATTGTGTTAGTCATTTTTAGGATCTGATTTTTGCGCCAGACTTATTCTCTACAGTAGAAATTATTAAACTATTAATTCTTTCTAGATCACTATCATCTAATGTTTTCTCTGAAGATTGAATGGTGACGTTCAAAGCTATTGACTTTTTATCAGAAGGAATATTCTCACCCTCATAAACATCAAATAATTTTACTGACTTAATTAAATTTTTATCAATAGAAGCAATTATTTCAATTAAATCTTGAGCTTTTATGTTTTTATCAACTACAAACGCAAAATCTCTCTCTGATTTTTGATAGTCTGAGTATTCAAAGTTAGATTTTCTATCTTTTAGATTTAATTTATTCTTTTTTAAGTTATCTAAATATATTTCAAAATTTACTAAGGCATCAGTATTAATATCAAGTTTTTTTATAATATTTGGATGAATTTCACCAAAATATGCGACGGGTTCTATATCGTCTTTGTCTAAATAGATTGAGCCAGACTTTCCTGGATGGTAATACGATGGAGATTTGTCTCTAATAAAGAAATCGTTTTTATCATAGCCTGCTTCGTTTAATGTTTGAATAGCATCTTTTTTTGCATCAAAAACATCAACTAATCTCTCTTTTTCATTCCAACTCAGTCTAGATATCTTTCCAGACTTTATGGCTCCTATAACAGTTAATTGTTGTCCAGGTTGGTTACCTTTAAAAATTGGACCTATTTCAAAAAGAGAAATATCTTTAAATCCTCTATCTAAATTCTTTTTTAGATAAAACATTAAATTTGGAAGAATGGAATTTCTTAAAACATCTAAATCTGAACTAATTGGATTTACAATTTTAACTTCATTTTTATTCTCTTTAAATAATTGATTAATTTTTGAATCAGTAAAAGACCAA
>MDTG01300607.1_pt1 | contig 10614 bp, 14 predicted proteins | sample 811421 | NCBI WGS metagenome assembly MDTG01 (sample SAMN05326645, study PRJNA326480) | marine metagenome | isolation source: seawater | place: Pacific Ocean: South East | collected 2011
GTTTTTATATATGCTAATTTTTTCTAAGCTCTTAGCTTTCTTGCCGCACCTGATATAAATTTCTCCACTTTTGACTTTTTGAAAGATTTATTTTCTTCAAAAGAAACTTTTTTTACAGAATATGCTTTGCTTTTACTTTGTCTCGACAAAATTGTAACATTTCCCTTATATAATTTAAGTTTAACAAATCCATTAACTTGATTTTTTTTAATATCAACAATTTTTTGTAATTTAAATCTAGCTTTAGAATACCAAAAACCATTATAAATGAGTTCCGCATATTTTGGCATAATCTCGTCTTTTTTATGCATAGTATTTTTATCTAAAGTAACAGATTCAATTGCTCTATGTGCAGTCATTAAAAGAGTTCCACCAGGTGTTTCATAAACACCTCTTGATTTTATTCCGATAAATCTATTTTCAACTAAATCAACTCTTCCAACACCATTTTTGCCTGCAATTATATTTAATTTTTGGAGCAGTTTTGCTGGAGATAATTTTTTATTATTTACAGAAAAAGGATCACCTTTTTTAAATCCAATAGTTACATAAGATGATTTGTTAGGTGCTTTTTCAGGAGAAACTGTTCTTTGAAAAATATACTCTGGAGCTTGTCTTCTTGGATCTTCAAGAACTTTACCCTCAGTTGAAGTATGATAAAGATTGTCATCAACCGAAAAAGGAGGTGCACCCCTTTTATCCTTAGGCACAGGTATTTTATGTTTTTTTGCATATTTAATTAAATCTGTTCTGGATTTTAATTTCCAGATTCTCCAAGGCGCAATTACTTTTATTTTTGGTCCAAAATAATAATATCCCAGCTCAAATCTAACTTGATCATTTCCTTTCCCAGTTGCTCCATGTGAAACTGCAAAAGCTTTAAATTTTTTTGCAATAGCAATTTGTCTTTTTGCAATCAAAGGTCTAGCTATTGAAGTTCCAAGCAAATAAGTTCCTTCATATAAAGCATGTCCTCTAATCATTGGATAAACATAATCTTTAACAAAGGTATTTTTTAAATCTTCAATGATAATATTTTTTACTCCTAATCTTTTCGCATTTTTAATAATTTTATTTTTATTCATTTCTTGTCCTATATTTGCTGTGTAGGCTATTACTTCTGCTTGGTAATTCTCTTGAAGCCACTTAAGAATGACAGAGGTGTCTAGCCCTCCTGAATAAGCTAAAACAATTTTACTTTTTTTTTTAGGCACAACTTTTTCTTGCAGTATTGTAGGCTTTTGTAAAGCCCATCATGGAATAAAGATCTCTAGTTTGGCTACCGTTTTTTGCTTTCGCACTCAAAGATAATTTAGAAGCTTTTTTCATTGTTTTAATTAAATTGAATTCTTCTTCTCCATCTATTATCCAAGCAAAATTTCCTTGAGATAAAAAAGAAAATTCATTTTTTCCAGTCTTAGCAGTTACAGACGCAGTTTTATACTCATGACCACTTGTAACACTTATTTCATTTTTTATTTTTTCAGATTTTCTAAAAGTAACAAATAATCTTGAGGGTTCCCTTTTAAAATTTTTAGGAGCCCTTTCCAAAGGTATAGTTTGAGCAAAACACACTTTGCCTTTGCTGTCAGTATATACAAAAGTTTCCCAATTTTTATACTTACCTACACTTTTTGGATCAGCGCCAAGAACCGTTGAAGATATAAATAACACAAAAAATGTTGGTATTAGTAAATATTTTTTTATCATTTTAAATTCTGATTGATAAATCAATCTATACAAATTTATTATCTTTTCAATACAATTTAAATTTAACATTTAAGGTGCTGGATTAGGATTATTTTCATGAATTAAGTTTATCTTATCAATAATATTTTGATCTAACGAAATATTAATACTGTCAATATTCTCTTTCAGCTGACCCATTGTAGTGGCACCAATTATATTGCTAGTTACAAAGTCTCTTGAATTTACAAATGCCAAAGAAAGTTGAGCTAAAGAAATTTTATGATTTTGAGCTATTTTAAAATACTCATCAACAGCGTCATAAGTCCTTTGATTATGATATCTTGGATAATTATTATAAAATAAATCTAGTCTAGAGTTTTTAGGTACTTTTTTGTTTCTATATTTTCCAGTCAAGTATCCTACTGCCAAGGGTGAATAAGCTAATAGTCCAGCTTTTTCTCTTATTGAAATCTCAGACATACCTATCTCATATGTTCTATTTACTAGGCTGTAAGGATTTTGTACTGAAACTATCCTAGGTAAATTATGTTCTTTAGAAGTATCTAAAAATTTCGAAAATCCCCATGGTGTTTCATTTGATAAACCAATATATCTAATTTTTCCTTGATCTATAAATTTTTTTAAAACTTTTAGAATACTTTGAAAACTATTCCAACTTTTTTCATTTTTTTTATGCTCATAATCTAAATCACCAAAATAATTTGTATTTCTTTCTGGCCAGTGTAATTGATATAAATCAATATAGTCAGTTTTTAATCTCTTCAAGCTATCGTGTAGAGCAGACTCAATTCCTTTCTCTGAATATTGTGCACCACCACCTCTTATCCAAGGTAATCCCGGTCCTGCAATTTTACTAGCTAAAATAATTTTATTTCTATTTTTTCTTTCAACAAACCATTTTCCAATTATCTCTTCAGTTTTTCCATAAGTTTTTTCTTTTGGTGGAATTGCATAAAGTTCAGCAGTGTCAAAAAAGTTAATTCCTTTTTCAACCGCATAGTCCATTTGCTCAAAACCTTCTTTTTCAGTATTTTGTTCACCCCATGTCATGGTACCTAAGCAAATGACGCTAACATCTAAATCAGTATTTCCTAATTTTCTAAATTTCATAAAAATGTAATATTTTTAGGTGATATATGTAGCATTGAAAATACAAAAAAAATCATTATATTTAATTTATGGCATTAAATAGAGAAAATTTACGAGCAAAATCGTCCGTTGCTGATACGCATGTAATAGATCAAGGACTAAGAAGTTACATGCTTAAAGTTTATAACTATATGGCATCCGGTGTTTTTCTTACAGGCGTTGTTTCATTATTATTATTCAGATTATCAGGAGGTTACGATATACAGATAACATCTACTGGTATTCAAAACTTAACTCCAATCGGACAAGCATTGTTTGCATCACCTTTAATGTGGGTTGTGATGTTGGCTCCTTTAGGAATAGTTTTTTATATGAGTTTCGGAATAAGAAAAATGAGTGCAACTAAAGCACAAACTACATTTTGGATTTTTGCGGCACTAATGGGAGCTTCTCTAGCCTCAATATTTTTAGTTTACACAGGCGCAAGTATAACTCGAGTCTTTTTCATTACCGCAGGTACATTTGGTGCAATGAGCATCTATGGATACACCACTAAAAGAGATTTAACTAAATTTGGATCATTTTTAATGATGGGATTAATAGGAATTATAATTGCATCAATAGTGAATATTTTCATGAAATCTAGCATGATGTACTTTGTAATTTCTGTTTTAGGTGTTTTAATTTTTGTTGGTCTTACAGCTTATGATACACAAAAAATAAAAAATATGTATCTTGCAAGTGATGATAGTGAAATTTCAGGTAAAAAAGCTGTTATGGGAGCTTTAACTTTGTATCTTGATTTCATTAATCTATTTATTATGCTTTTAAGGCTTTTTGGCCAAAGAAGATAAAAGCTATCTTACTAATTTTAATCTTGTCCACTCAGTCTTATTAATTAGATTTTCTAAATTTTCAGATTTTTTTATTACTTTTCCACTTTTATCTAAAATATAAAATTTTTCTGTTTTATTACTCGGGTTTAAATTTTTTGATATTCTATAAATAGGAGTTTCAGAAGCTCTTTGATAAATATCGAATGTTATTTCCTTTTTATTTACCGAAAGGCCATAGTCTTTCCAATCTCCTGAAGAAACTTTTCTTGCATAAAGATTTAGTATAGATTGAAGTTCTTTTTTAATAAAAAATTTTTCCCTTTTAATTGATTTATTATTTATGACTAATCTAAGTTTACTTTTCATCATGATTTTTATATTTTTGAATTAAAGGTATTTGAAAAGCTGTGAAAAAAAATGTCAACGGTAATATTCCCCAGACTTTGAAGTTCACCCAAAATTCTTCAGATTGTGTTCTCCATATAGCTTCATTTAGCAAAGCCAAAAAAATAAAAAAAGCTGACCATCTATACATAAGTTTATTCCAACCAATTTCTTCTAAATTGATAGAGCTTTTCAAAAAAATTTTTAGAAGATTCTTATTGAAAAAAATTTTACCTCCCACTAGTAGACTGGCAAATATAATATTAATTACTGTCGGTTTTAAATATATGAATATTGGATTATTAAAAAAAATGGTTAGTCCCCCAAATACTGTTATTAACGCAGCTCCTACTAAAGGAAGATAAGGTATTTTTTTTTCTAAAATATATACGATAAACACTGCAATTAAGGTTGCGATGACTAATGCCGGAATGGCTTCTATTAAATTTTTATCGTTTTTATAATATACTGTAAAGAAAATTAGTAATGGGCCAAAATCCGTAATAAATTTAATCAAAGATTTATTCACATTACAAGGTTATCATAAATAAAATTTAATTTGTATTTTTTTATTGATTTTATGGCAAATGTTACTATCTTTAATTAAATATGGATTCGAAAAAAGCCAAATTTTCAATTGGCGATGTTGTCAAACATAGACACTTCAATTTCAGAGGCGTAATTTATGATGTAGATTTTGAATTCAATAATTCAGAGGAGTGGTATGAGTCTATTCCTAAAGATGTTCGACCTAAAAAAGATCAGCCTTTTTATCATTTGCTTGCAGAAAATAATGAGATTACATATGAAGCCTACGTATCGGAGCAAAATCTAATTGTGGACAGCTCTAACGAGCCGGTGAGACATCCTTTAGTAAATGAAGTTTTTTCTGAAAAAAGAGGTACTGTCTACTATAAGCCATCAAATTAGTATTTTTCTTATACTTTGCCACAAATTTAACAAATTTAATACAAAACTCCGGCTAAAATCACAATTAATCTTTTTTATGTTAGTGTCTAGTTGGGAATTCACTTACTTCCTTTATCTCCCTCAAAATTTTCAACTAGACCATACAAAATATCTTATTCAAAGTTAGTTCAAAATCAGTTAAATGAGGGCATGATAAAATTCATAAATCCTAGCTACGTTTTCTATTTGACAGGAAAAATTCTTCATTTCATTAAAATTCTTATAATACCGATATTTGTAATTGGAATTGTTTTTTCATTATTTATTTCTCCAAAAGATTATATCCAAGGAGATGCGGCAAGAATTATGTATGTACATGTACCCTCTGCCTGGATATCTTTACTTTGCTTCGCTTTAATTAGTTTTTTTTGCATTCTACATTTCGTTTTTAAAATTAAAGGTTCAGCTTTAATTTATAAAAGTCTTGCGCCAATAGGTTTAACTTTTAATTTTATTGCAATTTTTACAGGATCACTTTGGGGACAACCTACCTGGGGAACATGGTGGGCTTGGGATACAAGATTGACTTCAATGTTAATTTTAATGTTTTTTTACATTTTTTTTATTCTTTCATACAAATTTATTAAAAATTCAGATAGATCTTCCAAAATTTGTACTTCGATTTCTGTATTAGGGTTGCTAAACCTTATTATTATTAAATATTCTGTAGATTGGTGGTCTACACTTCACCAACCTTCAAGTATCAACATAATTGGTGAAACTACAGTTCATTTTTCTATGCTAATTCCACTTGCCATCATGTTACTAGTATTTTTGCTGTATACTGCGTTAATTTTTCTAATGAAATATAGGATAGAAACAATTAGAGTAAAAAAGAAAGGTTTAAAAAAGTTATGAATTTTGATTTTTTAATAATGAACGGTCTAGGCATTTATGTTTGGTCATCTTTTACACTTTCTTTTTTAGTTTGTTTATTTTTGTTTATAAAAACAAGAAGAACTTTAAAAAAACTTGAAAAGGATTTCATAAAGGAAACTCAAAGCCTATCTCATGAACAATTTGAGAATGTTAAAAAGCAAAAAATCGTAAAGGAAATTTTAGTTTCACATTCAAGAACCTAATTTAGCATTTTTGAAATGCTTAATATTAAGACAAAAAATAGATTATCAATTTTCTTAGGGATATCAGTATTAATTATAATTTCGATTGCCTTTATTTTTAAAACTCTTGAAGATAACGTTTTATATTTTTATTCTCCTTCAGATATAGAAGAAAAGAGTGAGATTAGCTTTAATAATAATATCAGAATAGGTGGGATGGTTAAAAAAGGATCAATCAAAACAGACAAAAATGAAATAAAGTTCATTGTAACTGATTTCAAAAATGAAATAAATGTGAGTTATCGCGGTACAGTCCCAGCACTATTCGCTGAGGGTAAAGGAGTAGTTGCAGAAGGGAAATTGCAAGATAAAAAATTTTTTTTAGCCAAAAGAATTTTAGCAAAGCATGATGAAAATTATATGCCTCCGGAAATCAAAGAAAGTTTAAAACAAAATGCTAAGTAATCTTGGTATATTTTTTTCAAGTTTAGCATTACTAACCTCTTTATTATTAATTTATTTTTCCTTCTATGAATTAAAAATTTCGGATAGCAAAATTCCAAAAAAAATATTTAGACTTTCATCAGCTCAATTGATTTTTTCTGTACTAAGTTTTTTGGTTTTACTTATTGGTTACATTTATTCAGATTTTTCAATGATAAATGTTTATGAAAATTCCCATACCGCTAAACCATTGTTATATAAAATCTCCGGAACATGGGGTAATCACGAAGGAAGCCTATTATTATGGATAAATATACTTGTATTATTTTCTTTTTTATTTTTAATTTTGAATAAAAATAAAAATAAAAATTTTAAAATCTTTACATTAATTTTTCAAAATTTATTAATCATAACGTTCTTTATATTTTTATTAAGCTATTCAAATCCATTTTCTTCGATATTTCCCGTTCCTAATGAAGGAATGGGTTTAAATCCTATCTTACAAGATCCAGCTTTAGCTATACATCCTCCCTTGCTTTATGTTGGATTTGTTGGATCTTCAATATATTTTTCTGCAGCTCTATCAGCTTTGATATCGAAAGTAGAATCTCAAACTTATGCAACAAGTATTAAACCGTGGATTTTAATTTCATGGTTCTTTCAAACAGTGGGTATACTTGTAGGATCAATTTGGGCGTATTACGAATTAGGTTGGGGAGGATATTGGTTCTGGGATCCAGTCGAAAATTCTTCCCTAATGCCATGGTTTTTAATGACTGCTCTGCTGCATTCTATTTTGGTTTTAGAAAGAAGGATAGGTTTATATTCATGGGTAATAATTTTAAGTATTTTAACTTTTACCATGAGTGTAGTGGGAACTTTTTTAGTAAGATCAGGCATTTTAAATTCTGTACATACATTTGCAAATGATCCATCCCGAGGATTATTTATTCTGACATTTCTCACCCTCATGGTTTTTTCATCAATATATATTTTCTTTAGGTATGCGCCATCAGAAAATAAAAACTACAAAGTTTTGTCAAAAGAATTTTTTATATTAATTAACAATTGGTTCATGATTTTTTTTCTAATAGTTGTATTAATTGGCACTTTATATCCAGTTTTTCTTGATACATTGTTTGGACAGAAAATTTCAGTAGGCCCACCTTATTATAATTTTATTTTAGCACCATTTTTAATTCCCTTATTATTTTTGATGGCTTCAGGACCTAGATTTAAATGGATTTCATCAAATACTCTAAAAATATTTAATTTTATTTTATTTTTTTCATTTTCTATATTTTTGATAGTTTTATTTATTGTAAGAGAAAGCAATCTACTAACTAATTTAATTTTACTTTTTTCAATATATTTAATTGTGCAAACTATTTTTGACTTTTACAAAAGTTATAAAGAAAGAACTATAAATTTTGCACGAGTCGTATCCCATTTTGGTTTTGGCTTATTAATTTTTTTCATATCGATTAATCATATATTTTCGGTAGAGCAAAATTTTAATCTTAGAGAAGGTGAAAAAAAAGAAACAAAAAATTATATTGTTAAGTTTGAAAATTTAAAAACCTTAGAAAAAAACAATTATCGATCTCTGGTTGGTCATTTTCAAGTTTTAGATAAAAAAAAATTAACTATAAAAAATTTAAATCCTGAAATAAGGTTTTATAATCAACCAGAAACGATAACTTATGAAGCTTCAATAAAAACAAGTTTTTTTTCAGACACATATTTAACAATGAGTAATATTTCAGATACAAATATTTTTAATATAAAGTTTCAGAGGAAACCATTTATGAATTTTATATGGATTTCAGTTTTACTTATCTCATGTGGCGGTTTATTAAATTTTTTTAATAGGAAGAAAATTATATGAAAAAACCATTTTTATTTATAACTTATTTTTTTTTATTATTTGTTTTTATCACCTTTTACTTTAGTCTTAACAAAGAGAGAGTTTATAATACAGAAAATATTATTGGAAAAAAAATTGATAAAACAGAGTTAATTTTATTTGATAATAGAAAATTTAGTACAAGTGAAATATCTAATTATAAATATACCTTAATAAATTTTTGGGCTTCTTGGTGTGGACCGTGTAGAAAAGAACACAAGAATTTAATGAGACTAAGCAAAAATAAAAATTTAAAAATTATTGGCGTCAATTTTAAAGATGATCAAAATAAAGCAAAAGATTTTTTAGCAGAATTGGGCAACCCATTTTACATTTTAACAAAAGATATCGATGGAAAGAAATCTGTCGATTTTGGTGTTTATGGAATTCCAGAAACAATTCTTGTAAATCAAGATTTAAAGATACTAAAAAAGTATATTGGACCTTTAAGTCTTAAAGATACAAAAGAAATAATTAAAGTCGTTGATAGATGAAAAGAATATTTTTTTTAATAATTATAATTTTCGTTAATACAAAACTTATAGCTGAGGACAATTTAAATAATAAAATTTTAAAAAACCTACGGTGTTTAGTATGCCAAGGTCAGACTATATCAGATTCAAATTCTGATTTTGCTCAAATAATCAAAAGTGTTGTTAATGATAAAATTCAAGAAGGTTTTACTGAAAAAGAAATATATAAATTTTTATCAGAAAAGTATGGTGATTGGATTTTATTTAATCCGCCTATTAAAAATAATAGCTATCTTCTATGGTTATTACCATATTTGTTATTTCCAATTGGCGGCATACTTATCTACTTACTTAGTAAAAAAAGGTTATTACGAAAGTAATAATAAACTGTGTACTTTTTAAAATTTAAATTGTATTTTTTGTAAAATGAAAATTAAAATTATTTTATTAAATATTTTAGCTGTCGTATTAATTATGAGTACTCCAGTTTTTTCTGAAGAAAAAAACAGAGGCAAGGGTTTAAATATTTACACGGGCATGTTTGATTTTAGTGATGATGGCAAAAGAGCTGTTCTGTATGGAATAGAACATCAAAATGAAAATTTATACAGAGATACTATTTTTGGAAGACTCACGCCAGTAACTGGCGCAATGATAACTCAAGATGTTGCTACCTATGTTTATACAGGAGTAGAAACAAATTATTCACTTGGACCCTTAAATATAACACCAAGTTTTACTCCAGGATTATATAGACAAGGTGATGGTAAGGATCTAGGCCATCCAATTGAGTTTAAAAGTGAAGTTCAAATGTCTCTTGATTTAAGTGAAGGTTCAAACTTAGGAATGTCCTACAACCATGTATCTAATGCTAGTCTTGGTAAAAAAAATCCAGGGGCAAATAGTTACATGTTTAACTATCTCAAAAAATTTTAATATAAAAAATAATCTATGAATCTTAATGATTGCTATAGCTTTGATGATTTTAGAAAATTAGCTAAAAAAAATTTACCTGCTCCAATATTTCATTATATCGACGGAGGATCTGATGATGAAGTAACCCTTAAGAGAAACACAGAGTCTTACTCAAAATGTGATTTAGTCCCTAATATTTTGGCAAGCGTTGGTGAACCAGACATGACCACAAAAGTTTTTGGGAAGAAAATAAATATACCTCTTTTTTTATCACCAACGGCAATGCAAAGGCTTTATCATCATGATGGAGACAAAGCTAGTGCTCGAGCAGCAGAAAAATTTGGTACGTTTTATAGTATGTCGACAATGGGAACCTCATCAATCGAAGAAATTGCAAATATTTCCGGTGGTCCAAAATTATTTCAATTATATATTCACAAAGATCAGAGCCTAACTGATAATTTAATAGACCGATGTAAAAGATCAGGCTTTAATGCCATGTGTTTAACTGTTGATACAGTGGTAGCTGGTAACCGTGAAAGAGATCACAAATGGGGCTTTACTACACCTCCGAAATTAACATTAAAAAGTTTATTGAGTTTTGCTTCACACCCTAAATGGTCGATTAATTATTTAACTCATAAAAAATTTGAATTAGCAAACGTATCCCATTTTACAAAAAAAGGTAGCAGCATAGCCAAGGGTGTTATGGAATATATAAATGAACAATACGATCCGGGAATGGGTTGGAAGGACGCTGAGTATTGTATAAAAAGATGGGGAGGACCATTTGCAATTAAGGGAGTTATGTCAGTGGATGATGCAAA
>MDTG01345208.1_pt1 | contig 10614 bp, 9 predicted proteins | sample 811421 | NCBI WGS metagenome assembly MDTG01 (sample SAMN05326645, study PRJNA326480) | marine metagenome | isolation source: seawater | place: Pacific Ocean: South East | collected 2011
GTTTTTGGAAATCATGAAAATTTAGTGTCATTGTCTTTATTTTTACCCTTTGTAATTGTTTAATACTCTTTTTAAGCTATATTTGTATATTACATTTGTCGCATTTATAAAGAAAATTTGAACATGATTACAGGTAAATATCCGGGATTGAGACTTAGGCGCAACAGAAAAGAGTCTTGGGCTAGAAAATTAGTTCAAGAAAACTCGTTGAGTCCAAGTGACTTTATTTTACCTATATTTCTAATAGATGGATCAAACAAAAAAGAACCAATATCATCAATGCCAGGAGTTTATCGGTATACAATTAACAGGCTAAGTCAAATAGTAGATCGAGCTATTAAAAAAGGTTTACCTATGGTTGCTCTATTTCCAAAGACAAAAAATAGTTTAAAAAATGAATTAGGCTCAGAATCATTAAATGAAAACAATTTAGTTTGTAAAGCAATAATTGAGATTAAAAAGAAATACAAAAATCAAATTGGAATAATGTGTGATGTTGCTTTAGATCCTTACACTTTACATGGACATGATGGATTAATAAAATCAAATCAAATCATTAATGATGAAACAATTGAGGTATTAATAAACCAATCATTGCTCCAAGCTGAAATGGGTTGTGATGTTTTATCTCCCTCTGACATGATGGATGGAAGAATTGGAAAAATTAGAAAAGCATTAGATAATTCAAATTTTCAAAATGTGCAAATTTTATCTTATGCAGCAAAATATGCTTCTAGTTTTTATGGACCATTTAGAGATGCTGTTGGATCTAAAGGTTTTTTGAAAGGAGATAAAAAAACTTATCAAATGGATTTTAGAAACAGTGATGAAGCTTTAAGAGAGATAGCGTTAGATATAAAAGAAGGTGCTGATATGGTTATGGTAAAGCCAGGCATGCCTTATCTGGATATTATTAAGTCAATTAAAGAAAAATTTAGAATTCCTGTTTTTGCTTATCAAGTATCTGGCGAGTATAGTTTAATTGAGAATGCAATACAAAAAAAATTAATAAATAAAGATGCAATTTATGAGAGTTTAGTTGCATTTAAAAGAGCTGGTGCAAATGCCATCGTAAGCTATTACGCGGATAGAATAGATAAAATTTTAGTTTAATTATTTAAGTAAATTTATAAATTGATCTCTACTAAGTGGAAAATTCATATTATTAGGTTTTAAAATTGATTTATCCATAAAATCTCCAACAAGTCTTAATCCATTTAACAGAGTATTTAAATCGTTTACTATATCATTTTTATCAATAAGAAAATTTGGAACAACTTTTTTTTCTGTGGAAGATTTTACAAAATATAAAGTTTTATTATTAACAATTTCTTTTATAGCAATTTCACCAAGATCAAGATTATAACCAAGAATACTCAATAATTTTAACTCCCAAAAAATATATTTTTTCAACCACTCATTATCAGATAAAATAAAATAAAATTCTGTAATTAAATCATATACTTTTATGTTTGATTGAGATTCCGCAGTTAATAACTTAATCAGATTCATTGCAGACGCTATACAACTTAATTTTTTTGGTTCATCAAAATAAATTGGGGAATTAGCTTGTTGGATTTCAATTTTAAAATAACCAATTCTATTTTCAAATTTAGAATTATAATTTACAAATAATTGATTTCCAATTTGTAAATAATTCTTAATTTTTTTTTGACAATCCTCCAAAAATTATTCCTGATGTTTTGCCATGATTTTTTGTAAAAACTTCAACTATTAGAGAGTTTTCGTTATATTTATTTTTTGATAATAAAAAACCTGTATCGTCCCAATTCATGATTTTAAATTAATATTTAAGCATAAGATAGCGGCCTTCTGTTCTGCATCTTTTTTTGAAGATCCCTCTCCTGTATAAAATTTTGAATTTTGTAGTTTCACACCAACTTTAAAAACTGGTTTATGTCTTGGTCCTGTATTAGATATAATCTTGTATGTTGGAAGTTTTTTAAACTTTTTTAAAGAGTATTCTTGTAATTTAGTTTTTGCATCTATTTGAGTAACAATACTATTTTTAATATTTTCTTTCCAAAGAAAAAGAATTAAATTTTCAGTAACTAAAAAACCTTTATCTAAATAAACAGCTCCAATTAAAGCTTCACAGCAGTCAGCAATTACTTTATCTTCTATCTTAACTTTTCTATTTTTGGGATTAAAAGTTAATATATATTTATCAAGTTTAATATTATTAGCAATTTGCAAACATGTTTTTTTATTTACTAATGATGCAAATTTTTTATCTAATATTCCCTCTTTTTCGTCAGGATATATTTCAAGTAGTTTTTTTGCAATAACAAGACCTAAAACTCTATCACCTAAAAATTCTATTTTTTCATTATTATTTATTTTATCAAAACTTTTGTGTGTTAAGCATTTAACTAATAATTTTTTATCTTTAAATCTCAAATTTATTTTTTTTTCTAAATTAGAATAATCTATTTTCATTAATGAATAATTGAATATTTTTTATTGTTACAATCTATAAAAATTTTTTTAGATAAAGACAATTGATCATAAATTTTATCTCCGACTCCTATTATTGCTGGTAATCCTAATTCCATACATCTAATTGCCATATGAGAGTTGGCTCCACCATATTTAGTTATTAAACCTTCTATTTTATAGGAAAATAAAAAGTCAAATCCTGGATCAGCATTTTCAATTAATACAATCTTATTCATAACAGATTTAAAATTACTTGATTTATTCAATTCTATAATTTCACCAATCTTAGTTTTTTTTGTTATATAGTTTTCTTTGCAGTTGAGATTATGAAAATAATAAAAATTTTTACTTTCACTAATAACATCTGGTGACAGTATTGATTGAGAAAACTTATATGAGGCTTTATTTATACTAATATTTCTTGAAATTATTTTTCTAAGTCTTTCTTGCTCTAAATTATTAAAAGATTTTAAAATTATATCTATGTCTAAATGTTGAAATTTATTAATGTCAATATTGATTTCTTTGGCTAATTTTTTTAAATTCTTAAATACTTCATCAATCGATTTTGTAAAAATTAATTTTGAATATTCACGATTTTCAATTGATTTTTTGGCAAAATCCAGAAATTGTATAAAAGTAATTTCAAATCCATTTTTTTTAAATAGTTTATTGATTTTATTGATAGTTTTTTTTTCAAATTTAAAACTATTTTTGTAATTAAAAATTTCTTTTTTAATTTCTTTCGAAAAATAATTCTTATAATTCTCTTTATAGTTTTTAGTCAATATAGAATAAGTAGATGGTCTTAGATGTCCATAATGATTCAAAAAAGTTTTAAATGAGTTATTTTTTTTTGATTTATAATAATCTTGGTTAATTTTCTTGGAAATAGTTTTAATTGATAAGTAAAAATTTTCTATTTCCTTATTTTTAATCATATTTACTTTTTGTAAACTATCTAAAATGGTCTTACTTATAAAGGCACATCTTGCTATACCCGCAAAAGGTAATGTTCCATACTTTTTACAATCATTAATAAGATAGTAAATTTTTTGTATATGGCTTAATTTAGATTTACTGATTGAAGAAATTTTATCTTTAAGTATTTCAATTTTATCTATGTCATTATTAAGGATATTATTTTTAGGATTTAGTATTTTATTTGTAAGTTTTTTTAATGATGTGTAATAGATTTTTTTTTCAGATTTATTTAAAGGTAATGAATTATTATTTGATAATGAAAAATCAAAACAAGTATTTATAAGTTCAAACTCAATTTTATCGTGTATCTCAGGATTTTTCTTTAATTTATTAATAAAAAAATTTATTAGTTTTTCTGAAATCCTTTTATCTAAATTATTTGGTAAAAAAGAATTTAAATCAACTCTTAAGTCTATATAGGGTGAACCTGCAAAATTTAACATTAATTTGTTTGGATGAACATTTTTATAACCATAATTATATCTTTGTTCTGCCCACACAGAACTTGTAATTAACTCTGAATATAATGATGATGCTAGCTGGGCTGGTTTTTTTCCAATCATTTCTGCTGGATTCCAATCTGACATATTAGATAAGACAGTTTTTTTTCCAAACAATGTTTCGTTTTTATTATTTATCTTTTTAAATTTGGCTTCTAGATTAGTGATAACTCTATTTAATTTTGACTTATTAACTAATTTTCTAGTTCCGAGTAAAGGCCTACATTGTAAAATATGAACCTTATTATTCTTTATACAGAACTCTATGTCTAATCGATCATTATTAAATTTTTTTTCTAATTTGCGCGATATATCTATTAAATTTTTAAATCTAGAGGGTATGGTTTTCGAATTTTTGAAAATTGTAAGTGATTTTATTGTTGGATTATATTTTCCAGATGTAATTAAATTTGATTTACCAGAATTATCATAATTTATATCATAGTAATGCGAGTTAGTTGTTTTATCCTTAGTAAATATGACACCAGCTATTTCAGGTTTTTGTACAAATTTTTGTACTAAAATTTGATCCTTAGCATTTTTAAATTTTCTGATTAATTTAATTATCTTGTCTTCAATTTTATTAAAATTATCTTTTTTAATAATATAAGAATCATAATAGCCAGCGTTACTTTTTTTAATATTATCTTCGTTTATCGCAGATGACCTAATTATTATATCAGTATTAAATTCATTTTTTATCTTTTTAATGAATCTTGTTTTATTTTTAAGAAATTTTTTTTTTTTCAAAAAAAAGAAATTTTGGCACCAATTTGTTATTGAATTGATTTATCAATTTAAGTGAATTTGCTTTTGTAAAAGACTTCATGTTCAGTTTAGATATTCAAAATGATTTAGAGATTTTTTATAATTTTGTTTTATAATAATTTTTCTTAAAATCATATAAATATAATATATTTTAATTTTGAATAGCTAAAGTAATTAATTAAATTTCATTGAATAGATTTTTTTGGACAATGTTTCAGCTACAATTTTATTTCCAAAGGGAGTCAGATGCCCCCCATATTGATCAGGTAAGTAAATCTTGTTGATATCTTTTTTTTTAAAAATTTTTGTAAAGTCAATTATTTCAAATTTATCCTTTTGCATTTGAAAAAATTTATCATAATTTTGATATTTTAAAAATAAATCATATTTCTGTGGAAAAATTAAAAAAAAAATTTTTTGATTTCTACTTTTTGACAAATTATTAATTTTTAACATTAAATTTTCAATAAGTTTTTTATTACCTTTGTTAGCAAAGTAGATATCATTTTTAATACAATTATTTTTAATAATAAATTCAAAAATCTTATCATTATTAATGCGTAACACCTTAAGTGTTGAAAAGTATATTAATCTAACATTATATTTTAAATTCTTTAATGATGATAAAAAATATGGAAAATTCAATTTATTTTTTGAAAATTTTTCTTTATAAAAAAATTCTTTTTTTTTTAAGTCTTTAATAACTTTTTTTATATTTTTGAAACTCTCTCTATCTTTAATTGGGTTTTTTATTAATTTAATTTTGTTTTTATAAATTGAAAATTTTGGTTTAAATGCATAAATATTATTAAATTCATGATAATGTTTCCATAAACATAAACATCTAGATAATGTTTCAGGGACAAAGCCAATAAAAATTATTTTTATATTTTTTGGTAATTTTGTTTTTTTATATTTCAAATAAATTTGATCTAAACCATAATTGCCTACACCAAGATTTAATCCTTTAAAATTTGATAATTTATTTAATTGTTCTTGCCAAGTTTCATGATTTTTAACATATCTACAAAAAACAAATGAGTCTCCAAAAGATGCAAAACTATTTTTTTTTTTAGTTTTATTAAAATTTGCTCTTTCTCCAAAGCTTCCAAAAACAATTTTGTTTATCTGATTAAAAATTTTTTCCCTATGAGTGGTTTTTGGTTTCCAGTTCCATCCCAAGTCATAATCATAAGTTTTTTTAATGAAATTTTTAATTTTTTCTTTTTTAAAATCTGGGTATTCATTTTTATCTGTAATAATCCAAGGAATTCTTATTTGTAAATAACTTATTAATAAAAAAAATATTAATTCTAATAATAGATATAAACTAAAAAAATATATCATAATCTTTGACATCATTTTTATAGTATCAAATTAATTAAATATAATAACAAAAATTTTTACTTGAAGATTACTCTTACGATTTTCTATTTAAACTTATTAAATTAATAATCCTATTTATAAAAATTTTAATTGGAGATATTCCTGAAAACTGTCTAGTTAAATAAATACTTTTATTACTAGTCTTAATTGGTTTTTGCCAATCCCCATATTGGTGTGTTAAATAATTTTCAGGTGGATCAGGAATTAAATGATGTTTATTAAACAATTCTATTTTTGTCATTTTTTCAAGTAGGTAATCAGGTATCTTAAATTTATTACGCCAAAATATTTTTTTTTCCTTATTGTGATTCCATCCTTGAATTGTATAGCCAGTTGTCTCTTTGGGTAATTTACCTATAAAATCTATTTTTAATCTTGATAATTCTCTATAATATTTTTCAATAGTAAAACCAGAATTTTTAATTTCAGTTACCAATTCATCCAATTTTTTTTCAACCTCAACTGAATAAACGCTTAACTCTACATCCCAATCCCATGGTATAAAACCTTTGTGTCTTATTGCTCCAAGTAAAGTTCCAGCAGCTAAAAAATATTTAATTTCTAGCTTATCTAATAAATTACAAATTTTTATAAACTCATTTTTTCTAACTTCTAATTCTTCTTTTGTTCTTAATCTTATTTTATTATCCAAATTAATCCTTTTACAAAAATTTTATCTTTTTATGATCTGCCATATATATCCTTATATCTGATAATGTCTGACTCTTTTAATAACGATCCTAATTGTGCTTCCATAATTTTGACCACTTTTTTTCCAGGATTTTCAATTCTATGAATCGCCTCTACATTAATAAAGATGTGATCATTTGGCCTTTTTATAAAACATTTTTTGTTTAGAGTAATCTTAGGATTGCCTTTTGTAATTAACCAATGTTCGGATCTATGTAAGTGTTTCTGTAAACTTAATGTTCCCATTGGTTTAATATTTAATTCCTTTATTAAAAAATTTTTTCCTTCAAATAAATTAGTATACTTCCCCCATGGGCGATAAAAAATATTCTTTTTTTTTATATATCTATTTTTATTTTTATCGTACATTTTTAAAATTTCTTTCCAACTACCGAGATCAGACCATGTAATATCTAATTTGATTGCATTTATTTTTTTTGCTTTTTCTAAAATTGCATAATCAAATGATTTAGTGGGAATTCTAAGAAATGACTTTTTATCAAGATAATAAATATTATCTTTTAATTTTGCTTTGTGAACCGCGTTTACACAAGTTTTGTAAATAGTTGATTGATATTTTTTAAAATTATTAATTACTGAATCTTTTCTAATAAAAAACATTCCAGAATTCCAATAACCTTTTTGTTTTATAATTTTTTTAGCTTTTGATTCCTTTGGTTTTTCAATAAATTTCGTTATTTTGTTTATGTTTGTCTTAATTTTTTTTGATAAAAAATATCCATATTCACTTGATGCAAATTTTGGTTTAATCCCAAATATAAATATATTTTGTTCAGATAAATTATTTTTATTCTTGTTGATCTCTTTATTAAATAATTTCATTTTTTCAATTAAATGATCTGAGGAAAAAAACATTAATGGCTGTTTATTAGGAATGTCTTTTAGTAACGCAGTACTTAAGATAGCTGGTGCTGTATTTTTTTTTGCTGGTTCTAAAACTATTTTATATTTTTTTATCTTATTCTTTTTAAGATGAATCTTTATTTGTTTTAGATATTTTTTATTTGTACTTATTATTGGAAAATCATAAATTGACGATTTGACCCTTTCCAAAGTTTTTCCAAATAAAGTCCAATTTCCAAAATTTATAAATTGTTTAGCTTGATAATTTTTAGCATTTTGCCAAAGTCTTGTTCCAGCTCCACCACATAAAATAACTGGACGAATTTTCATTAAATTTCTGAATAGTCCTTTACTTCTTTTTTCTTACCTGGGTGAGTTGGTGCACCTAAATATGCAGGTCCTACAGTTTGTGCATATTTCCATAAAGTTCCTGAGCCAAAATCTGATTTTCGTGCTTTCCATTTCCTCTTTCTAAATAATAATTCTTTTTTAGAAAGTCTTACATTAATGGTACCTTTTTTTGCATCTATATCAATGATGTCCCCATTGCGCAATAAAGCTATCGGACCGCCTAACGCAGCTTCTGGGCCTACATGTCCAACACAAAAACCTCTTGTAGCACCTGAGAACCTTCCATCAGTTATTAGGGCTACTTTTTCCCCTTTTCCTTGACCATAGATAGCTCCTGTAGTTGAAAGCATTTCTCTCATACCAGGTCCTCCTACGGGGCCTTCATATCTAATAATTATTACATCACCATCTTTATATTTTCTTTTTTGTACTGCATCCATTGCAGCTTCTTCATTATCAAAACATCTTGCCTTGCCAGTAAATTTTAATTTTTTAAGACCAGCAATTTTAACAATCCCACCATGTGGAGCCAGATTTCCCTTCAAGCCAACAACACCCCCATCTGGAGACAATGGATTGTTATATTTTCTTAAAACTTTCTGTTTAGGATTAAATTTAACGTCTTTTAAATTTTCCTTCATAGTTTTTCCGGTAACGGTTAGGCAATCCCCGTGAATGAAACCACCATCGTATAAAGTTTTTAGAAGCATTGGAACGCCTCCAGCTATCCACATATCTTTTGCTACATATTTTCCACCAGGTTTTAAATCAGCAAGATAAGGAGTTTTTTTAAAAATTTTAGCAACGTCCATTAAATCAAATTTAATTCCAGCCTCATTTGCAATAGCAGGTAAATGTAAGCCTGCATTAGTAGATCCACCTGTTGCAGCAACTATTGTTGCGGCATTTTCTAAAGCTTTTCTTGTAACAATATCTCTTGGTTTTAATCCTTTATGTAATAAGTTCATAACTGCTTTTCCACTTGCCTTAGCATACTTATCTCTTTCTTCATATGGAGCAGGAGTTCCAGCAGAATATGGTAAAGCCAAACCAATAGCTTCGGACACACAGGCCATTGTATTTGCTGTAAATTGACCACCACAAGCACCTGCACTTGGACATGCAACTAACTCCAATTTTCTTAGTTCAGCAGAGGACATTTGACCTGATGAATGTTTTCCAACAGCTTCAAATACATCTACAACAGTCACATCTTTACCTTTGTATCTTCCTGGAAGAATTGATCCTCCATAAATAAATACACTCGGAACATTTAGTCTGACCATAGACATCATTAGTCCTGGTAATGATTTATCACAACCAGCAATACCAACTAGTGCATCATAACAATGGCCCCTAACAGTTAGTTCAGCTGAATCTGCAATAACTTCTCTAGATATTAATGATGATTTCATTCCTTCATGGCCCATTGCAATTCCATCTGTAACTGTAATAGTGCAAAATTCTCTAGGAGTTCCGCCGTTAGCTCTTACACCTTTTTTAACTGATTGAGCTTGTCTCATAAGAGCAATATTACATGGAGCAGCTTCATTCCATGTAGAAACAACTCCAACAAAAGGTTTTGCTACATCTTTTTCAGTTTCACCCATTGCATAATAAAAAGATCTATGAGGAGCTCTATCGGATCCTAATGAGGTATGTCGACTAGGAAGTTTCTTTTTGTTAAATTTTACCATTATATACCCTTTATTGTTACTAGAATTTTTTCAATATCATTTTTTAAATTATTATAATTAGTTTTTTCCTGTTCAACAATATCTTTTGGCGCTCTATCAACAAAAATTTTATTTTCTAATCTTTGAGATATCTTGTTCATTTCTTCTTGAATTCTATTTTGTTTGTTAATTAAGTTTTCTTTAATAAGTTTTAAATCTACATTTTTATCAAAATAAATCTTAAATAAATCACCTGAAACCACCATAGTTGCTGCTGGCTTGTCTAAGTCATTATTAAGAATATTATTAATTCTTCCTAATTTTTTGAGAATAATTTCATTGTCATTAATAAACTTTTTCTGCTTATCGTTGATATTGTTAATAGACATGTCTATAAATGAACCAGGACTTACATTAAGTTCATTTTTGAAGGACCTAATTTCAGATATTATACTAATAATATTTTCAACTTGCTTTGTGCTAGAATCTTTATTGATTTTACCAGTAGGCCAATTTGCAAACATTAAAAAATTTTTGCTTGAATTATCAAATTTATTTTTAAGCCAAATCTTCTCCGTAACAAATGGAATAAAAGGATGTAATAAAATTAAGATTTGTTTGAATATATAACTTGAAACTTTCTTAACTTCAAATTTAGATTCTTCGTTTTCAGAAAATAGTATTGTTTTAGATAATTCTAAATACCAATCACAATAAGAGTGCCATGCGAATTGATATGCATTTTTTGCAGCTTCATCAAATCTGTAATTTTTTAAATTTTTCTCAATTTTAGATTTTGTTTCAATTAATTCTGAATAAATCCATTTATTAATATTAACTGATAAATTTGGGACTTTATCAATATCAGAGAAATTACATTCATTTGTAATTAAAAAATTATTAGCATTCCAAAGTTTATTTAGGAAATTTCTATA
>MDTG01380593.1_pt1 | contig 10614 bp, 5 predicted proteins | sample 811421 | NCBI WGS metagenome assembly MDTG01 (sample SAMN05326645, study PRJNA326480) | marine metagenome | isolation source: seawater | place: Pacific Ocean: South East | collected 2011
AGTCCAGCACCAAAGGTGATGTATTTACGGTCGCCGTTGTTGGGATCCTCGTAATAGAATCCACTGCGCAGAGCAAAAAGATCGTTGTACCAATATTCCAAACCAGCGCCAAACATTAACTGCTGAAATAAACTCACATCTACATATTCCTGACCGTCGAATCGTTGAAAGGTGTCCCATGAGCTAAATAAAGCTTCAATGGCACCAGCAGCAACATATGAGGTATCGGATACCCCAGCTTGGGTGGAGATAACTTCTTTTTTACGGGCCATAATTTTAGAGATATCGGTTGCAAGGGTAATGCTGTTGTATCCTTCTGGGTCAAGATCGAATTCGAGAGCAAAACCAGCGCGCAACGTTGTTGGTAACGGATCTTTTTGGGCATTGTCGGTGTATTGCATGCCAGGCCCTATGTTGGAGAGGTTAAAACCGGCTGAGAAACGAGCTTTGTTTTCACCCAAGATAAGGGGATTGGTTTTGTACAATAGCGCCAAATCAACGCCAATACTGTTTCCTGGGTTTACCTTCTGCTGACTTACCGTGGTTCCGGAGGCCAGAGAAGAGTAGATGAGCCGGAGACTGGTACCCAAGGCGAGATTTTTGTTCACCTCAAAACCGTAGGAAAGCCCAAGAGCCAATTCATAGGAGTTGAATTTAGAGATGATATCGGGACTGTCTTCGTTAGTTTGAATCTGTTCTCCAAGGTTTAGATAGGTCAGATGAGCTCCGATGGTTCCAATTCCTTCCACATTATATTTACCTACCAAATAATCATAGAATAAATCATCCACATTAAAGTTAGCAAGCCAGTTTGAGTGGGTTATACTCGCTTGGTTGCCTTGCTGAAAAGCCAAGCCAGCAGGGTTCCAAAATATAGCCGATGCGTTATCGGCGATTGCCACTCCGGTATTTCCCATGGCAGCGCCACGAGAATCGGGTTCAATTTGTAAAAAAGGGACAGCGGTGATAGCCACCTGAGCTTGAGTAGTATAAGATAAGCCCACTAGCAAAAATAAGCTCATGGAAAACTCTAAAAAACGTGTTGAAAACAATGATTTTTTCATAGTGTATATAATTCTCACAAAATTCGATTTGGGAATATAATGAGTCTGGTTCATTAAATATGATTTTTTACGTGTAGAATACTTGTTTTGCAATTAGCGATTCGACAAGTAGCGATTCGGTATATTTCGATTCAGTAAATTGCATTTAGCGAATAACCACTAATTTTTCAATTTGTTCGATTGTTTTTCGGCCTTCGGGAGTTTCTGTTGATACCCTAAGCACATAAACATAAGTACCGTTACCCAGGCGATCAAAATCCCGGTCACGGCCATCCCATGGGATACTGGCATATGAACTGTTTCCTATTATTGTTTCTTGTATTTGTTGTACAGGGGCCCCGGCGAGAGTATAGATTCGGATACTCACGTCTAAAGGGTTTCCTTGCTGATTGTGTTCGAAAACGAACTGTGTAAAATTATTCATTGGATTTGGGTAGTTGTATAAATCACGGATCACCAAATCCTCATCGGATTGTACCTCAAAAGCAATACTCTGTTCCGATGGATTATTATGTACATCCCATGCTCGAACTTTAAGGATGTAGGTACCTTCAGGAATATCCTCTAATGGATATTCTATGCGTCCCTTTGTAAAGTCATTAAGTTCTCCTTCATAAAAGTCATTTAAAACGAACTCACGTGGGGGTTGGGTATCGAGTGTGGCAATAATTTCGTGGCCAATACCGGTACCCGTGGTGTTTATCCCCGAACTGTCGCTTAATTCTACAAATACCGTAGGGTTAGAGTTCATCAAACTGCCGTTAAAAAATGAAGGGTCGTTCAAATAGAGATCCATTTGCGGGCCCTGCCCGTCATTAACGGCATCGGGATTCACTCCAGAAAAACGAAGCTTGGTATAAGAACCCCCGGCCGTCTCCTCCGAACTCTTAGCAAACACAAGCATACGAGAAGACTCAGGTGAAAAACTCATATCTTTAGGTAAAATGAATTGGGTAGAAAAACGCCCATTCTGTACTTCGGCTTTCCCCCGAAATAATACATCACTTTCGACTTCATAGGTACATTCAAGCTCGGTTCCGCGATTCAAATAGCACCCATAATTAGATATCCATTCTCTATCCTGAGGAATGCTCACTCGGCGTTTAGCATCGAACAAAGTGAAAACCGCCTCGCCATTAAAACTGCTATGGCGCTGCCCATTAGGTAAGAGAATCTCACCCTCCAACTCAACCGTATCCAGCGCACGTAAGCTCAGTGGATCGCTTAGGGTATCTAATTTTACCTGGTTGATGTGTGTGAAGCTCCCTTTTCGGTCAGGCAGAGCTAATCGCAAGGCCGGATCTCCCAGCAGGATGAACTTTCGCGCATTAAGTTCATTGCCAATAGAAGTGTTTTTGGTGCGTAGAAAAATATCACCCAGCCGGAGTGGACGCCCATCGGTATCTCGCTCTAGCATTTTTTGAGAGAGGGCGATATTTAATCCGAAATTCAAGGCGGAGGTGCTCGAAGAGGTATACACTACCCGCGTGGTTGTAAAGCTCGCAATGGCTCCACCGTTATCGGCCAATACCAATTTTTCAGCTCCTGATTGGGCATCAATATCGTCGTAGCGACCAAATTGACAGGTAGCCGTAACCACCAGGGCTAACTTATTTCGGTTATTAAGTTGGGGGATATAATCTGAGAGAAAAAGCTCTTCATCAGTCAGAGTTTGGGCGTTACCATGTCCAGAATAATTGAACACCAACATGCCCCGGTTAAAGGTATCGATAAGATCCTGAGTGGCCGCGGGGAGTTGACGCCCGGCCGCAGTAATTTCTTCAGGATAGGCAAATAGATAAATTTTCTTCAGGCGAGCACCGGGTTCGTCCAGATTCATACGGATAGCGGTTCCATCGGCATTGAGTACATGTAAATCTCGATTTCGGTTGGGCTCTGGGAAATCATCGTCTCCGGCAAAAGTGAAGAGGTTTTGCCATTCTCCGGCATTGGCAGGGTCTTCGTAACGGTAGATTTTATCCAAGGCAATGCGAGCTTCGCTACGAGTTTGTGCCGAAATACGTCCTACTCCTAGATCGACCCGATCCGAAGAGCCAAAAAGCCCCTCTCCATCATCCATATAAGCAAAATAATCGTCGGTACCATAACTATTGGTTCGATGGATAGATTCACTGCTTTGAAAGGTAATTACGTAGTTGGTGAAACCATTTTTAATATTTTTGGTGTCGAAAGTAGCGTCGCCAAATAGCAAAAGATGTTTTGGTAGTTGCTGACCTTGTGCTAAGGCACGATTCCAAAGATATTTAAGGAAATCACGAATGGTGGACGGATCGGCTACCCCACCCGAGAATTCATTAAAAATTTGCTCTTGAGTCACGACCAATACATCTAGACCTTGATCGGAGCGGTATTGAGCCAGCTCCTGCGCATAAGGTAAAAAGATAGGGGCGGTAACGACTATATAATTTGGGTATCCACTGAGACCGCGTAGGTTTTGATTTTCTACTTTTCGCCCCATGAACGGCCTGTAATACCCGTTTTGTATCCAATAGCGATCCGAGCTTTCGCTGCCATGTTGAAAGGTATGCGTCGCCGTGACACCGGTTCCAAAGCTATTGGTAATTGGGACCGTAACGGGTTCAACCGGGTTAGAGACCTCCAAGACTTGCGGTTGAGCTGTAAACCCAGAGACGGTAAACGAGCGCACTGTCTGCCCATCGGCGTCAGTGGGCGCGAACATGGATATTTCACCGTTATCGGCATATTGTGCCCGAGTACTAGTCACGCGCACATAATCCACAAAAGCCTCCGTCCCTGCATCCCCATTACTCATGGTCACACTTAGCTCAATCAACGCATCACCAGAGTTAATAAAGTCTGAACTATTCAGGCTGAAAGGGATTTGACTAAAACTATAGGGCCTAGCCGATTCAAATTCATAAGAGTTATATCCCGAGGTAAGTGAATTTACAGAAAAGGTATTAATCACTTCTCCGTTGGCTTTGAGTTGAAATATAGGCCTACTTTCTGAGCGCACATAGATTCGGCCAGAGAGCAGCAAAGGTTCCTCTGGATTCACCTGAACCAAAGTATCTTTGTAAATGGATACATCTTTGCCCTGAGCGGTGGACGGGATTCGTTGACCTAAAAAATAACGACCTGTTTTTTGTCGAGTCTCAGATTTATTAAGCTCCTGCTCCATCCAGTTGAAATCCTCGAACTGAACTTGGTTGGCGCAGGGCGCACAAAAATCGGTCTCACTTTTCATGCGAAGTCCTGGCTGTTCACCCACCGTCAAAAAAACAAAGGTAGAATCTGAATAGGGATGAATGCTATGCGAAAACTCTCCTAGATTTCGAATCTCTTTATGAGGTGAAAATCCATAAAACAATAGCACGTCACTGGCATTAAACTGCCCATCGGCCTCTCCTTGAATTAAGATTGGAATCTGAGCAAAATCCGCCCTTACTGTATTGTTACGCTCCGGCAACACCTTCCCATCGGTACCCCACAGCTGTAGATTTCTGGGATCTATGCTATCAAGATCTAATCCTAATTCGTCCAGATAACTAACATCCAATCCATGAATACCCTCACGAGAAATCGGGATTTTATACCACTGCCCATTGGCTAGTGGTGTGCTATCTTGCTGCTTTAACCTTACACCCATATGCGCATTATTCGTGGTGTTGCCTGGCCAAGATTGTGGCCGCCGATCCAATTGCGGGCCATCCCACTGGTCTATATCAGGCGACATAGCCGTTTTACCCACCCGTATGTGCAACTCCCGAGTAATTTTGGTCGAGGCACCACCCCAGCTTGATGTTTTCGCGGCATTTCGCTCATTCGGTGAAAACCGTGCCATATGAACCACCACCGAGGCAATATCTTGTCCACGAAATAATCCAACAAAACCTGTTTCTATCACCGGTACTAGGGTACTCCTCAATGCCCATGCTTTTGCTTGAATTGAATCAATAGGGGTGGGGATGCTACGCACTTGCTGCGATAAAATTTGAATGTCGGCACTCCCCTGACGAACAGCTACTGGTAGCTCAAAAGGAGGAAGAATCTGAAGTTGAGGATTTGAAAGTTTATACTCGATATGCGTGGCAGTTTCAGCCACTTTGAGCAGTTGTACTCCTGTATTTTGTGCCCAAACTCCATCTCCATCCGCCACTAGAACTCCCAAGCTAATGGCAAAACAAAGCCATCTTAGGGCTATTTGTCGCACAGAAAATAACCAAGCAGCTCGAATCTGATTCGCAGACTTTGTGTCTTCTCGATGTTGTTTAGGCATACGTTTTGTCGTCTATCAATGTGTTTTGGAAAGCCAAGGCTTCCATCCTTAAATAAGCCCGAAGGTGATCACAATTACTGTGTGGAATATTGTAGCGTTGTGTTATAGACGTTGTGGTTCGTTAATTCTTGTGGAATGCGCTCTAACCGCACTCAAATGTTCTTACAAAACGTACAGAAAATTAGCTTCCTGCCAGCTTAAAGTCAACTAAAAGACGAAAACTTGGCGCTTAAAAAGCACCTTATGTTTAGGGGGTGTTCAATTATGAAAAAGTCACCGCTTCGCACCAAAATAATGCGCAAACTCATGTGCCTCCGAGCCAAAATTAACATTACATTTCGGGTTGATGAGTTTTAAGCCTTTATGTGCAAATACCATTCCAGCCATCGCCCTATTGAGGCATACAACTCGCTTTAATGCTTTTTAAAGCCGCTCAATAACCATTGCAGAAGCGCCACCACCTCCGTTACAGATCCCGGCACAGCCATACTTTCCACCGGTTTGCAGGAGCGCATACACTAAAGTCACTAAAATACGTGCGCCCGAGCAACCAATTGGATGCCCCATACTTACGGCACCACCGTGAATATTAACTTTAGTAGGGTCTAAATTAAGTTTCTGCTCATTCACTAGTGCCACAATCGAAAAAGCTTCATTAATTTCGAAAAGATCTATGTCTTGAATACTGAGCCCGGCTTTAGCGATAGACTTTGGCATTGCCTTGGAAGGAGCGGTGGTAAACCATTCAGGTTTTAAAGCTGCATTGGCATGACTGATGATGCGCGCGAGGGGCTGTATACCAAATTCGTTGGCTTTATCTTCACTCATAAGTAAAACCGCCGCTGCTCCGTCATTAATACTAGAGGCATTAGCTGCGGTAACCGTTCCGTCGGGCTGAAATACCGGACGTAATCTAGGAATTTTATCAAAATTGACTCGATCCAGTTCCTCGTCTTGGGTTATCTCAATGGTTTCGCCACGACGACCTTTCACATGAATCTTGATAAGCTCATCTCTAAATAGGCCTTGTTTATAGGCGTCTAAAGCCCGCTTATAAGACGATATAGCATATTGATCCTGAGACTCACGCCCAATTCCGTACTCCTGCGCGCAATGCTCGGCGGCATCCCCCATCATATATCCATTATACTCATCCCAAAGTCCATCCCTAATGATACCATCCTGAACCTCAACGTGCCCAAATTTATTCCCAAACCGCTGCTTGGGCAGGTAGTAGGGCACGTTGCTCATGCTCTCCATGCCGCCAGCAGCTACCACCTCGGCGTCCCCAAGTCGGATTTGGTCGAAGCCCATCATCACAGCTTTGAGGCCGGAGGAGCAGACTTTGTTGACAGTGGTGGCGGGCGTTCGCTCGCTCAAGCCCGCTTTCAAGGCTGCCTGCCTTGCCGGAGCTTGGCCAATGCCTGCGCTTAACACATTACCCATGACTACTTCATCAACCAAATCCATGGGGATTTTAGCAGATTTTATAACCTCTAGTAGTGCAGTTGCACCTAATTCAGGGGCATTTAAAGAGGCAAGGCCGCCTCCAAAAGTTCCGATGGGGGTTCGCTTGGCGGCTACAATGACAACGTTGTTCATGATATTTCCTGCTTTGGTTACTTCATAGGGTTCCCCGTAGCTATACTATCCGAATATGTACCAACAAAAGATAGCTTTAAGGTACTTTTTGGAAGAATAACGGCGAAAAAGGGCTTTAAAACAATGATCCAAGTGAATAGCGAGTAACTAAACCTACAAAAAAGGCCTTTTCAAGGCAATATAGATGTTAATAAAACTGGGTGGTCGAATGGAGGTAAGGAGCTTACACATCTAGACAACTACTTCTGCATATAGCAGACAATTAAATTGGGAAAGAGGCTTAGGAAAAGGCGTCGTCTAAATCGGCCAATAGGTCTTCTACATCTTCAATTCCAACGGAAATTCGGATTAACGAATCTTTTAATCCGGCTTCTTCGCGCACTTCTTTGGGGATAGAACCGTGGGTCATTGAGGCGGGATGAGATATCAAGGATTCTACACCACCTAGGCTTTCAGCTAAGGTGAAATAGCGAGTGCGAGCCATAAAGGCTGTTGCTGCTTCTTGCGTATCATCGGATAATGTAAATGAGAGCATAGCACCAAAATCGTCCATCTGATCGCAGGCCAATTGATGCTGAGGATGACTTACTAGGCCAGGATAATTTACGTGACCAACTTTGGGGTGATCCTCTAACCACTGGGTAATGACTTTAGTATTGGAAACAGACCTTTCAACACGAACAGCGAGTGTTTTAATGCCCCTGAGGGTTAGGTAGCAGTCCATTGGCCCTGGGACAGCACCGGTAGATTTGACCTGAAAACGGAGTTGCTCTATGATGGTCGAATTGGAGCTGGCTACTGCACCATGGATGACGTCAGAGTGTCCGGCTAGATATTTTGTAGCCGAGTGTAGCACCGCATCTGCACCTAACTCGAGCGGTCGCTGCAGATATGGCGAAGCAAAAGTATTGTCCACAATAGATAAGGCTCCATGGTCACGTGCAATATCACTAAGTGCGTGGATATCCACAATACGGAGTAGGGGATTGGTAGGGGTTTCAATCCAAATCATTTTGGTAGAAGTATTTAAGGACTGCCGAATCAGAGAGAGATTGGTCATGTCCACGAAGGAAAAATCGATACCAAAAGGCTGAAATACTTGGGTAAAAAGCCGGTAAGTCCCACCATAGAGGTCATTAGTAGCAATAACATGATCGCCGGGCCGGAGCATTTTTAGTAGGGCGTCCATAGCAGCCACGCCACTGGAAAAACAAGCACATTCATCAGCCCCTTCGAGGCCAGCGATAAGTTTTTCAAGTGCTGTTCGGGTCGGATTACCTGCCCGAGCATAGTCATAGCCTTGATGGTTGTTCGGCCCAGCTTGGGCGTAGGTCGACGTCTGAAAAATAGGTGGCATGACTGCCCCAGATGTGGGTTCGGGTTGCTGGCCTGCGTGAATGGCTTTAGTGTTAAATTTCATCGTCTAGTAGGTGAAAAGGATAATGCGCAGTTCACCCAAATTTTCTGCTTTTTCAGCATAATCCGCTTGATTGGGCCGGAGTTGTTCCATTCGCTTGTAGTAGGTTATGGCTTTGTCCAGATATTCGGCCGCTGAATCGCTCATCGTATCCACATGCTCGGTATAGGCAACTTCTAGCATTTCGAGATATTTTGAGGTTAGATTATTGTAAAAAATAGCAAGACTTTCTACAAATGCGGTGTTAGAAATATCGTTTTGGTAGGCCTCGGTTAATTGACTTACTGCGCCTTCCATTATATCATCAATAGCCTGACGAAGACGCAATACTTCCACAGAATTGTCGTCTTTATATGCTTGGTGTAGTCGGCTCAGATAGCCATCTAGCACGATGTTAAGCTGTACACCATAGACATGGTTAATTTCGGTATCGTCAGGATAGCGCGTCAGTAAGCCAGATAAAAGTTCTACTGCTTTTAGGGATTCGCGACTAGAAATGTAGGCATTTACGAGTCCAAAGGCTGCATTTTTATTATTATTTATCTCAATAGAGCGCTGGTAAAAATTGATAGCATCTTCGATTTTACCTTGTTCAAGCGATAAGAAACCTAGTTTTTCGTTAATCTGTGCATTTGGGGCATCCAGATTTTCTTGAGCATCTCTTAGTGTCTTCACTGCTAGTTTTATTTTTGCCGCCAAGTAATAGGCATTTGTAAGTGCTATATAGGAAGAAATTTCGTTGGGTTTAAGTGCTATCGCATTGCGAAGATGTGAAGAAGCTTCTCGAAGACGATCGGTGTATTCATCACTTTCCAGTGCATGTATCCCCGCATTGTGTTCCTGAGCCCAATAACGTTGAAGTAGGTCATCTATTTCGACATTCTGAGTAGAATCTATGCCGAGATGTCGAGCTTCTTCAAATGAATAGTAGGCTGTTTGGTAATGATAGGTACGCTGAATGGGCTCATCTGTTTCAGAATAAATTAGATGTATACGTGCTTGTTCAAGCCAGAGGAGTTGATTTTCTGGGCGTTTTGCTAATCCTTCTTCAAGTTTTTTTAATGCCTGAAAATAGGCTTCTTCTTCCACCAAAGAACCCACTATTTTAAGTGTATTTGAGCATCCTAAAAAAAAACTCATGGCAACTATTGTTGCCCATCGGGTGAAACTAATCATCTTCATCGAAAAAGATTTATGTGTTGCTAGGACTTTCCGTCTCAGCGGATTTTAGATTGGCATGTATGCCTAGGTTACATTCCTGCCTTTTCCATCGCTGCTTCTGCCTCATCAAGCATCCCGAGCGCGGTGTATAAGCGAAACAATGATTCCCAGTAGCTTGTGTTTTCTGGATCTAACTCAGCTGCACGCTCATAATTTTCCATTGCAAGTGTAGCTTCTGCTTTCGCTAATTCATCTAAACGCATTGCCTCATCGTTGTCCATGGTGTTATTTCGCAGGTCAAACAATGCGGCTGATTTGTTTTGATACACTACTCCAAGGGTGTTGAAGATCATTGGGTTTTCTGGCTCAATTTCAGCTGCGGTAATCAAAGCCGCTTCAGCCCGTGAAGTAAGTATTTCAATTTGCCCGCGCAATTCTTTATTAATTTCGTTTAGCTCCTCTACACGTACTATATCCTCATCCCGAAGGTCAAAGATAAGATCACTGTTTGCACTTACAGAATCTGATAGAGTCATCACTCTTTGATAGATTTGGGTACCAATAACAAGCCGATATTGAGCATTAGTTGGATCATTTTCAATTAATCCCTCGACCAGTTCTAGTGCCCGATCAGTGTCACCAGTTTGGAATAGACCGTCAGCCATTTTTTGAATTAGAGAAGTGCTGTCTGGGTAGAGTGCTAAGCCTTCTTCAAGTGCGCTTACGGCTATATCTGGTTTGCCCATGAGGAAATTATATGAGGCATAACGATCATATTCAGAAGCCTCGCCTGGACTTTTAAGCTCAATAACTTTGGCCATAGCGGTTGCAGCTCCCTGGTAATTGCGATTCATGTAATATACTTGAGCGAGTACGTCATAAGATAGAGTAGAATCTGGGTTCGCTGTAGTCGCATTTATTAAATGCTGTATGGAGTATTCAATGGGGTTTTCAACGGTGGCCATAACTGAATCATCCAGTGCATATTCAATAGCTTTGTTATGCTCACGGCCCCAAGCGTTCAAGATAATATTATTTACTTGCTCAGCTTCTGCAGGAGTTTTTTCCATATCAGCAAAGGCGGCGCGTGCATCAGCCAAATTGGACCG